>BNJU01005893.1_pt1 | contig 123173 bp, 252 predicted proteins | sample 8539281 | NCBI WGS metagenome assembly BNJU01 (sample SAMD00202456, study PRJDB9452) | human saliva metagenome | isolation source: human saliva | place: Japan | reverse complement strand
CCGAATCTCCACGTCTGGTTCGTGAAAAGATTATTTCATCCTGACGACGAATGTCGATCATGCCTTTCAGCGGACGGGATTCGATAAAAGAGCGTCTCTTTTACACGCAGGGGGATTATGGTCTCTTTCAGAGCAGTCAGCCGGCGGGTGTTACGGCACATCGCACCTATGACAACGAGGATGCCGTACGTGCGATGCTCACGGCGCAGGGATTCACGTTCGCTGCCGACGGGGCGCTCATCCTCCCGCGCGAAATGCACTGCGGATGGAGATTCCGACGGAGCTCATTCCCTCGCTGTCCCGATGATGGTGCGGAGATGACGATGAATCTGCGCGCAGACTCCTCCTTTGTCGAGGATGCGGGATGGCACGCCGCTGCCGCACGCTATACGGACTATCTCGCGCGGACGGAGGGGCGGCGGACGCCTCCTCTAGAGCTCGGCGTGGGGATGAATACGCCCGGCATCATCAAATATCCGTTCTGGCGCATGACGGCAGAGCGCGCGGATGTGACACTCGTGACCGTGAGCCGCGATGCGTATGTGACGAAGGAGATCCGTGATCGGAGTGTTGTGCTGGCAGCGATATTGGAGCGGTGCTGAGAGAGCTTGTTTGATAGAGGAACAGGGCTGTTGCACGAGAATTTCAGTGTCGTGCAGCAGCCCACTTTTAATGTGACTTGCTATGTTTGCATCATATCGATTTTCTTGTCCCATGGGTGTGCCTATGCTATACTATTTTCTGTATCACGATATCCATAAAAAGAATAAAAAGTAATAATAAATAAATAACGCAAAATATGGAGATAGAGGATGAGCGATACCATTTACATCGAGCGGATCTGATCGTATCTGGAGGATCGTCTGGATGCGCTCGGTGATTTTGTCGGTGCGGCGCATTCGGAGATCCATGCCGTCGGGCGCAGTGTCGATGATCTGCGTGGGGACGTGGAGACGCTGACGCAAGATTTTCATGCCTATGCGGCAAAGCAGGAGCGGACGAACCGCATCCAGCTCGCGGAGATCCGTCTGGTGAAGCTGCGGCAGGAGATCGAGCACCGATTCGGCCACTATGCGGAGATCCGCCGCATGGCGCGCGGCATTCTGGAGGCGAATGATCTCGCGGTCGTGCGGCGGGACACGCTGCGTGCGGCAGCAGAGGAGCTCATGCTCCATGCGCCCGGCTACTGGCTGGCACCCGACTCGTTGCGCTCGCGGCGTGGATCAGCGACGAGGAGGAGGTCGCAAACCGCGCGTGCGCAGAGCACTGCATCGTGACGATGAGAGAACGTCGCTCTTTTTGCACTCGTTTGCCGCCGTTTCGGACGAAAAGAGGCGAGCCTGCACTGGCTGCAGCGCTACTTTGCCGGACTGGATGGTGGGGCGCTCGACCGCAAGGCGGCCATCGTCATTGATGCCTGTGTCAGGGCCTCCTTGGCCGCGATGCGGACGGGCTCTATCCGCCGCCGGATCGACGGCTGGATCGATCGGTTCAGCCGGGTATATAGCTTTGCCGATGCACAGGGAAAAACGCTGGTATGAGGCGATGAAGGCGATGTGCCCGCTCCGCCCGCGAGGGCAGTTTTCCTATCTGAGGGTGCATGCCAGATCGGCATCGGAGGTGCTGGAGCATACGCTCTCGTGCGCGCGTCTCTGCGAGAAACTCAGCACACATTTTCAGCAGATCGTCACGCAGACGGCGCCGCCCCGCACGCTGAAACAACAGCTGGACAGCATCCTGGAGCGTCTGGTCGCCGATTTCGATGCGGCGGAAAAGCCGCTGCACATGGAGTCGATCCTCGAGAGCTGGTCATCCATGAGGGCGGCAGGGAGGATCGTGCGCGCAACATTTTTGGCGGAGAAGGTGAAGGCATTCGACGAGCGGCGCGACTTCATGCAGCTCCTGTCGGATGCGGCAATGCACCCGCAGGAGATGCAGGCGAGCCCCGCGCTGCAGAAAATGGCGCTGCCCTTGGGCGTGATGCGATTCTTTCCGCCTTTCGCGATATTGTCGCGGAGAACGCGCCGCCATCCCGCAGACCATCAAATTTAGGATTCTTGCATTTGATAACGAGACAGAGGACGGCTCCAATGAGGAAAAACTGCTGCGGTTATTTGTCACGTGGAATGATGTTAAGCGCATGATCCGCATGCGTCCCTATGAGCTGTCCTCACAGGAAAAGCTCTTCCGATGGATATGGCTCCTTCCCGTGCTGCTTGGTCTCTACGGTGGGGAGGTATACTGGACGGCACTCGGCATCGCCGCCGGTGCGGTGATCTTTAACGCGTACATCAAGGCGAAGAAACGCATGGACAGCATCCATGCGCGCATTACGGAGAGTATCAGAAACAGGAGGAGGAGGGTACGCAGATGCTCCGCGGGGTGATCGCGGAGATCGTGGACTACCGCACGGAGATCGCGCGGCTCGATGCGGAGAGTGAGAAGGTCATTGACCTCCTGCAGGGACTGAACCCGGCACAGTTTAGGACGTCAGCGGACGGCAGTCGGCGCGTACAAATATAATAATACAAATAATATTAAATAATATACGATAAATTAAGATAAATAATAAAAAATAATACAAGGAGGATACCATGATTTACGGAAATATCCATGATGAAAAGGCCTATGCACTTCTTCCGCCTATGCTGCAGCGCGTCTCGCCTACGCGCGGACGCATGATCTCGGGGCGCTCTCAGAGGGAGGCAGGTGATCGAGGGGATGATCTCTGCGTCAATATCGCCCACTACACGACAGGAACGCGCGCGGAGAAGATCTGGGAGGCGCACCGCATCTATGCCGATGTCCATGTCCTCGCTGCGGGGACGGAGCGCATTGATGTCAGTGCCATCGAACGCATGAAGATGGGGACTATGACCCTGCGCGTGATTTTATCCCGCAGCGGGGGAGGTAGATGCAGTGTAGTCATGCACCCGGTGACTTCCTCGTCTGCCTGCCCTCGGACGTGCACCGCAGCGGCGTCATGGTGAGACAGCCCCTGCGCCGCTGAAAAAGGGATTTTAAGGTGCGCATGTCTCTTAGCGTAATAGAGTAATAATAACGGGCTGCTGCACTAAATTTGATCTTGTGCAGCAGCCCGTTTAAAATCACTGATAAAATGAGGTCTGCCAGATTGGCGTAGATTTTTTCGTCCGAACGAGGTGGAAAACCGGACGCAGAGTGGTGCTCTGTGGAGGATTTTCCGCCGAAGTGCGGGCAAAAAAGATGCGCTGGGAAGTACTGATAAAAAAGTCCGTCGAATTGGTGCAGATTTTTGTCCTGTCAAGGGAGACAAACCGGACGCATAGCAGAGGCTATGTGGAGGATTTGTCGACACAGACAGGGCGAAAAAGATGTACTAAGACGGCGGTGCTGAGTTTATCAGTACTTCCCTAAGATGGTTGTACCGAATTTATCAGTGCTTCCTAAGTCATGAAAGAGAGGGAAGAGAGCGCACCCTGATCGAGGCCGTAACGGATCCGTACATTGGCGTCAGAGGCGTAGTCCACGGCAAGGGAGGAGATATGTTCACGTGTGGTGATGTGGTCGCTGGATGCGCAGAGAGCCGGGATGGAGAAGGGGAGGTCGCCGTTTGTCTCGTGCGTTAGAATGAGTGGCGCCTGTTCACCGCGCTCGGCGATGGCATTCAGGATGATATTTAGGCAATCCCCGCATTGATCGTGTGGCGGGATCGCCATGATGAGTGCTGCCCGATCCTCTGCATGGTAGGGTATTCAGAAAGGTATAAACGACGCGTGGCCATACGGCTATGCTCGGTTCGATTTCAAAGTCTGGGATGAAGTAGGAGATGTGATAGTTCTTTTCACGCAGATCGTTGATGGTCTCCATGATTTCATCCGTCTCCTCTGCCGGTTGAGGAACATCGAATGCGTCAATGAATTGCTGTATATCGCCGTAGAGAAGGGGGCTGCCTCCACGATCTTATCTTCGGGCCAGTTCCACCACTTGATGCGCTGCAGTGCGGCGATGGTCTCCGCATCAAATCGATATTTGATGATGCGTGCCGGATTGCCGACGACGATGGCGTATGGCGGGACGTCCTTTGCCACGACAGAGCCTGCACCGACGATGGCACCGTTGCCGATGTGGACACCACCGAGGATCATGGCATCGCAGCCGATCCATACATCGCAGCCGATAACGACCTGATGATAATTGATTGGATCAGACTGTGGGTTTCATCAATCCGTCTGCTCCGGGATCGGCATCTGGGATCCAGAAGTTTTGTGCCGTGGATAGGGTTGTTGCACAGTGATAGTTGTGATTGGCAGCAATCTCGAAAATGAGGCGATGGGCAAGAGAAGAGTATTGTCCCACGAGAATGTGACAGGCCGGACCTCCTATTTCGACAGTCGCATCGACGATATATGTTTTTCTCCAGCGGTTAGGGATTGGGATATTATTATAGAAGTATATTTTTCTTTTTTTGAAGATAAAATCCAGTAAAGCCCAGCTTCATTTTCTGTCCTCCCAACTCAGCAGTGCAGCTTTCATTCTCATCATAACATAAATTCTTGTATTCGCCTAGGTAATTACAGATAAAACGTCATTGAGGTTTTCGCAGCCATTCGTTCATGGTATAATTACCATAAGACATGTCTTCCATTGATCCTAGGAGAATGATATGAGTAAAGATGCTTTTATCGCAAACGATGTTGTTCCTGCCGCTGTTCGTGCGGCCGAGGAGACAGTGTGGGTCAATCCGCGTCTCTTGCCCTTTGATGTGGTGGATGGTTTGTCACAGCTGGTCGTTTCGGATGAGGATATTGCGGATGCGGCAGCGCGGCTCCGCCGTTTTGCTCCCTTTATCCGCCGCGCTTTTTCCCGAGACGGCGGAGACGGATGGTCTCATCGAGTCGCCGCTGCGCGCGTTCCCTGCGATGCAGGCGCGGCTTTCTGATCGCATACGGAGCAGAGATTCGGGGCGTCTCCCCGCTGAAGATGGACAGTCATCTCGCGATTGCGGGCTCGGTGAAGGCGCGCGGCGGGATATATGAGGTGCTGAAGCATGCAGAAAGGGCTGGCGATGGATGCGGGCTCCTGACATGGGATGATGACTATGCAAAGATTGCCAATCTGCGGGATTTCTTTGCGCGCTATACGGTGCAGGTCGGCTCGACGGGCAATCTCGGTATGTCCATCGGCATTATGAGTGCGGCGATCGGGTTTCATGTGCGCGTCCACATGTCGGCCGACGCGAAGCAGTGGAAGAAGGATCTCCTGCGCGCGCATGGCGTGGAGGTGATCGAGTACGCGGATGACTACTCGCGTGCGGTGGCGGAGGGGCGACGTGCCTCGGATGCGGATCCCATGAGTCACTTTGTCGATGATGAGAAGTCCGTTGATCTGTTCCTCGGCTATGCTGTCGCCGCTGAGCGTCTCGCGGCGCAGCTGAGGGCGCAGGAGATCACGGTGGACCGTGAGCATCCGCTGATCGTCTATATTCCCGCCGGGGTCGGCGGTGCTCCGGGCGGGGTGTCCTATGGGCTGCGGCGGCTCTACCATGATGATGTGCACTGTTTTTTCGTGGAGCCGGGCACAGTGTCCCTCAGTTCTTCTCGGGGTCGCGACACAGCGATTTGAGCGTGCCAATGTGCATGATATCGGTCTGGCGGGAAGGACGGATGCGGACGGGCTTTGCCTGTGCGAGTCCGTCGAGTCTCGTGACGCGCATGATGACGAATCACATGGCAGGGGGTGTTTACGGTCTCGAGGCGCATCTCTACGACTATCTGCGCGATCTCGATGCGAGTGAGGGGATCCGCATCGAGCCGTCGAGCTGTGCGGCATTCGCGGGTCCCGTCGGACTCCTGCGCTGCCCTGCGGCACGTGACTACTGCGCAGCGCATGGTCTGACGGAGGAACGCCTCCATCGTGCGGCGCATATCGCATGGGCGACGGGCGGGCGAGCTCGTGCCGGCAGAGGTCTGGGAGGAGTATTTAGGGACATATCGGTGATTCTGCAGCATCGCTTTCTGTGAAAAGAAGCGATGCTTTTGATATGTAGTTTTACTCACTCACCTGCGCTGTCGACGATGCGGTTCATGGTTGCCATGGAGGCGACGCGGTCGCTTTCGGCGATGGTCATGAGTTTGACGCCCTGGGTGTTGCGACTGATGAGGGAGATCTCGTCGACGCTGGTGCGGATGACGATTCCCTCGGTGGTGATGAGCATGAGTTCCTGGTTTTCACGGACGACGCGGATGCCGACGACAGGGCCGGTTTTTTCGGTGACCTTCATGTTGATGAGGCCCTTGCCGCCGCGCGTCTGGGTGCGATACTCGGAGGCGGTGGTGCGCTTGCCGTAGCCGCCCTCGGTGACGGTGGAGTACCTCGGGTCGCTGCTGCAGAGACGTCCATCGCGACGACTTCGTCCCCGTCGGCGAGGGTGATGCCGCGCACGCCGCGCGCGATGCGTCCCATGGAGCGTACGCCGTCCTCGGGGAAGGTGATCGCCTTGCCGCCGCGCGTGCCGAGCATGATGCGGTTCTCTCCGTCGGTGAATTTGACGCCGATGAGTCTCGTCGTCCTCGTCGAGGTTGACTGCCCTCAGGCCGTTCTTGCGGATGTTGCCGAACTCGGAGAGCGGTGTTTTCTTGACGACGCCGTGCTGGGTGCCGAGGAAGAGGTAGCGGTCGGCGCGGAATTCCTTGACCTGGATAACGGCGGTGATGCGCTCGTCGTTTTCGACGGCGAGGAGGTTGACGATGGCCGTGCCCTTTGCCTGCCGTCCGCTCTCGGGGATTTCGTAGGATTTCAGGGACGAAGCGCGTCCGCGGTTCGTAAAGAAGAGGATGTCGTGGTGCGTGGTGGTGATGAGGGAGGTCGCTGACGATGTCGGTTTCCTTGGTCCCCATGCCGCGCACGCCGACGCCGCCGCGCCGCTGGCGGCGGTAGGTGTCGAGCGGGATGCGCTTGATGTAGTTGTTCAGGGTGAGGGTGACGACGACGTCTTCTTCGGCGATGAGGTCTTTGACGTCCATTTCGCTCGCGTCAAAGGTGATCTCCGTGCGGCGTTCGTCGCCGTATTTGTCGCGCACTTCGATGAGCCTCGTTTTTGATGATGGCGAGGACTTTCATGCGGTCGGCGAGGATGCCTTTGAGTTCTTCGATCAGTTTCGAGTACCTCTTGGTACTCCTCTTCGATTTTCTCGCGCTCGAGGCCGGTGAGGCGCTGGAGGCGGAGGTCGAGGATGGCCTGTGCCTGTTTCTCGGTGAGTTTGAAGCCGTCCATGAGTGCCGTGCGCGCGATGTCTGCGGTACGGCTTTCGCGGATGGTGGTGATGACGGCGTCGAGGTGGTCGAGGGCGATGGTGAGTCCTTCGAGGATGTGGGCGCGTGCCTCTGCCTTCGCCAGTTCGTACCGTGTGCGCCGCGTGATGACGGTTTTCCTGATGGTCGATGTAGTGCTCAAGGACGTGCTTGAGGTTCATGATGACGGGCTGTCCGTCGACGAGCGCGAGCATGATGACGCCGAAGCTGTCCTGCAGCTGGGTGTGTTTGTAGAGCTGGTTGAGGATGACGTTCGGCGCGCTGTCACGGCGCAGTTCGATGACGATCGCATGCCGCTGCGGTCGGATTCGTCGCGCAGGGTCGGTGACGCCGTCGATCTGTTTGTCGCGGACGAGTTCGGCGATTTTTCGATGAGGCGCGCTTGTTGACCTGATACGGGAGTTCGGTGACGATGATGCGCGGTTTGCCATTGCTCATCGTTTCGATGTGGGCGCGTGCGCGTTTTGATGACGCCGCGTCCGGTGGTGTATGCCTTGCGGATTTCCTCGGTGCGAGGATGAGCCCCGCGGTCGGGAAGTCAGGGTCCCTTGATGACGCCCTGCGAGTTCGTCGATGGTGGTGTCGGGGTTATCGATGAGCATGAGGGTGCCATTGATGACCTCGACCATGTTGTGCGACGCGGATGTTGGTCGCCATGCCGACGGCGATGCCCGCGGTGCCGTTGACGAGGAGCTGCGGGAATTTCGCGGGGAGGACGGTCGGTTCTTTCTCCGAGCCGTCGTGGTTGTCCGTAAAGTCGACGGTTTCCTTGTCGATGTCGCGCAGCATGAGTTCGGCGATTTTTGACATGCGTACTTCGGTGTAGCGCATGGCGGCGGCGGAGTCGCCGTCGACGGAGCCGAGTTGCCGTGGCCGTCCGCGAGCATGTAGCGCATGGAGAAGTCCTGCGCCATGCGGACGATGGCGTCGTAGACGGAGCTGTCGCCGTGCGGGTGATATTTACCGAGCACTTCACCGACGATGCGCGCCGATTTTTGTACGGCTTGTTGCTGGTCATGCCCGAGCCCTGCATCGCATAGAGGATGCGGCGGTGTACGGGCTTTAGGCCGTCGCGTACGTCAGGAAGGGGCGCGCGCGACGATGACGCTCATCGCATAGTCGATGTGGGAGTTTTTCATCTCGTGTTCGAGGGTTGACGGGGACGATGCGCCCTCGTCCAAAGTCCAGATCCAATATGTCACCTCTTTGTGTTCGTTCCATCGGGTCGGTTTATGGTCAAATGCTACGTGTTTACGAATATGTGCTCCACGCAAACGCTTCGTTACGCAGCGGTCGTGCTTTAGTCCGTTAAAATACCGCATGATTTCTAAACGCGCTCGCTGAACGGTAGAAAATCATGCGGGGCGGTCGCACACTTTGCTCCGCTTGCTTCACTCAAGGTTTGCTTAGGAGCACCATACTTCTCTCATCCGTAACCTTTGCTAATATACTAAGATTATAGCATTTTCGCGGGAAAAAGTCCATGTTTGGGGCGTGGGCTAACACCGTATTGCGCAACGAGGTGTTCGCTTAGGAGCTGCGCAAGCATTATTCCGCAATCGTTTGTCAAAAACTAGGGGCTCTCTGTCGGGCGGGGAGAAAAGTTCTTCTTCCTCTCGTCGAATAGAGGTTATATTGTGAGGCGGGATGGTATGGACGATGTGCAGGCGCTGCGGCAGGAGATTCTCCTGCGTGCCAATGATCTCTACGAGAGGCGGGAGTATGCGCGTGCGGCGGAGGTCGCGCAGGAGCTGCTGACGGTTCTGCCCGAGGATGCGGAGATGCGCTATATTCTCGCCGCTGCGCTGACGCAGACGGGGGCGCACGATGCGGCGCGGGCAGAGGTCGCACGCATCCGCGCTGTGTGTCCCGATCATGCGGGTGCGGCGCGGCAGGAGGTCTATATCGACCGCGCGGAGGGGAAGCTCGCGACGGAGATCGCGCATCTGCGCGCGCTGATCGAGATGCTGAAACGGCGGATGGCAGAGGAGGAGGAACGCCGTGCGCACGATGTGGTGTTTCTCGCGAGTGCGTACAGTCTCCTCGGCGCGGCGCTGACGGAGGCGGGGAGGCACAGGAGGCTGTCGCGGCGTTTCTCGCGTCTGCACAGCTGGAGACGGGCGTGCCCCAGCGGGCGGTGGAGTACAGCAACGCGCTCTTTGCCGTGAAACTATCTGCCGACGTATCTGCGCCCACTCTATGCGGGGCTCGCGTACGGCTACGATGCGCTCTTTGCCGATGTCCTGCCGCGGGCGGGGGCGGCGGACGCCACGCGTGGGCATGCACGCATCCGCATCGGCTATATCTCGCCCGATCTCTGCGTGCATCCCGTCGGGCGGCTTGTGCGCCCGCTCCTCACGCAGTATGACCGCACGCAATTTGCCGTCTATTGCTATGCGCGCTGCGCAGAGGATGCGCTCTCGGCGGAGATGCGCGCGCCGTGGATGTAGTGGCATAATGTCCGCGGCTGCTCTGCGGCGGAGACGCGGCGCTCATCCGCCATGATGAGGTGGATGTTCTCGTCGATCTCGCGGGGCATACGCAGGGAACGCTGCCCGTTCTCGCGCACCGTCCGCGCCCGTGCAGATGACGGGGATCGGCTACTTTCAATACGACAGGGGCTGTCTGCGGTGGACTGTGCTCTCGGATGTGTATGTCGATCCGCCGGGGTGGAGATGATGCGATGACGGAGGAGATCATCCGTCTGCCGCACAGTCATTTCTGCTATCCACTGCCCGATGATCTGCCCCCTGTCATGCCGCCGCCGATGGAGCAGCGGGGATGCGTGACGTTCGGTCTCATTCAATAATTTCAATAAGGTGACGGATGAGGTGCTGTGCCTGGCTGGCGGGTGCTGGATGCGGTGCCGGGGGCGCGCCTCCTCGTCAAGAGCAGGATCTTTGACCATGGGGAGGGGCGCGCGATGGTCGCGGAGCGTCTCGCACGCTGTGGGATTCTGCCCTGCGTGTCGAGATGCGCGGTTCAGCCGCGGTTATCTGGCAGAGTACGGGGATGTGGATATCGCGCTCGATCCGTTTCCCTATACGGGCGGGATTACGACCCTGTGAGGCGCTCTCGATGGGCTGTACCCGTGGTGACGCTCGCAGGGAGAGCCACGGCGCACGGTTCTGGTGCGCAGTCTCCTCACGAATGCGCATCTCCCGAGCTCGCGCGCAGACGCCTCTGGACTATGTGCGGATCGCGGCGGGACTTGCCTCCGATCCTGCGACTTGCGCGCGCTGCGACGAAATCTGCGCACGATGCTGCGGCACGCACCGCTGACGGATGCCGCAGGCTATGTGCATGATGTGGAGGACGTGATCGGTCGATCTGGGCGAAATTCGTGCGTGCGGCGGGCACTACGTGAGAGGTGTGATATGAAGCGGCGTTTCTGTCTTTCGGTACTCGCTCTGTTTCTGCTCCGTGCTGTCGGGCTGTGATTTTTCGTCACGGAAAAGCAGTGATCCTATACGGCGGATGAGGTCGCTGCGATGGTGAATGGAAAATTTCATTCCTATGGGGCGCAGGTCGTGTCGGAGGGCGAGCAGACGCTGCGGGAAAAAGCCGTTTCAGAGGAATCGTATGCGCTCCATGATGCGGGGAACGGGATCGCTTTACTGCTGTGGCGGAGATCCAGCGCGCACAGTTCCCCTATCCTTTCTTTACCGCGACACGGATGCCGCTGCGGCGTATGCAGAGGCCTATTTCGCCCATCTCTATCCCTGCGGTGAATGCCGTCGCGGCTGACGTTCATCTCAGGGCGGCATCCCCCGCGGAGGCGACAGCGCTGCGTGAGAATCATGTGATGCACGAGGGAGCGCCGCTTTTTGATCAGGGCGATTTTATCTTTCTCCATGAGGCACGCGGAGCGGATGCTGTCGATATGTGCCGTGCGCTGCATGCGCTCTATCGCCCTGCAGGGTGACGATACGCTCTCACGGAGGCACATGGGCGCAGGATAACATTCTACTATGTGCCGGAGGGAACGGAGAGCAGCGCGCGCGGTGCCGATTATGACGTTCTATCTGCGGGCAGGGAGAGGACTGGGCGCGGACGCTATACGAGAAATCCGGGGCACGCGTCGGGGAGAGGGATGCCGCACTCCTAGAGGAGCGGCTGGCAGAGTATTTTGAGGTGCGGCTAAAGGCGGCGAAGGCATACGTGAGAGAACATCAGAAATAAAATAAGGGACTGCTATACGAAGTTTGCAGCTTCGTATAGCAGTCCCTTAAAGTATGGGCGGAGTGCGTACCCATTCGCCCTTTTGCGTGAAACCGATATGAATGAGAAGGCTTTTTCTTTGAGTCGTCGTATGCGATATTTGATCGTATTGGTATTCTGATTGAGGCGATTGGCGATCTCTCTGCGATAGGGGACGGCTCGCTCGCGACGAGCTCCAAAATACTGTTCTCGATGGGATGGAATCTCTTGGGTGATTTCCCTGATCTTGGTGATGTTCCATGGCATCAACCAGTGCTAGCATCTAAAGAACCGTAATCCGAAAGATGTCATCTCTCTCAGTTCCGGCGTCTCCCTGCTGTAGAACTTTGAGTAGTGATAGATTGTGCACACCCGAGCCGAGCTTGATCGGCATAGCCGATGTTGCGGAAAAACGCTGCGATGATGGGATTCTTCGGATTCGGCTCCAAATTCATGGGGGTGAGGACACCGAGCTGCGCACAACGGTTTGCATTTTTCGACATACATACGGCTGCGTTCAATGACGAATTTTGCTCTGATAGCTGCTCGTATACTCGCGATGAATGAGCGTATTTGCGATGATCTCCGGGTGATGATGTGCGCAGGCTTTTCCTCTGGTCATCTTCGAGATAGAATTTATCGGGCAGATATTTCTGAGCAAATGCCATGAGGCGCTCGTAACTCTCGATCAGGTTGGTGCGGATGATCTCGCGGTCATCGTAGCGTTTTCGTGTCAACGCGGCGCAGCAATGCGTCCGTGAGATATGCAGGCACCACGTCCGGTATCACGTCATCCCGTCCGAGCAGCATAACAGCGGCGAGATTGTAGCCCTCCGCGCCGGTCACACGATCCATTGATTGCTACATCCTTTCATTCCTATACTGATACTAGGTGAAATGGAAAAACTTGTCAAGCATACGAAAACCGCCGCCGAAGGATGAATGTCCTTCGGCGGCGGTTTGTTATTGCCGAATAGTATACCCACATCCGCGCGCCAATCATTTTTGGCTGTTGCACCGATATCCTTTGTGTGAGTGCAGCAGTCCAGTTTTTATATCACTCAGCTGAGGGTGTGTCCGAGCAGCTCACGCGTGTGGGCGGCGACGGCGGACGGGGTGATGTCGGTGCGGCGTGCTACGCCTGTGTTGAGTGCCGCCTCAGCGACAGCAGCCGCGACGGTCGGTGCGACACGCGGGTCGAGCGGGCTGGCGATGATGTTGGTCTCGTTCAGCTCGGATTCGTGGATGAGGGAGGCAATCGCGCCGGCGGCAGCGATTTTCATCTCCTCGTTGATTTCCTTTGCGCGCACGTCCAGCGCACCGCGGAAGATGCCCGGGAAGGCGAGGAGGTTGCTGACCTGATTCGGGAAGTCGGAGCGTCCCGTGCAGACGATGCGTGCGCCTGCCGCCTTGGCCTCGTCGGGCAGGATCCGGGACGGGTTCGCCATCGCCATGACGACGGATCCCTGCTCATGCTCTTGATCATCTCGGGCGTGAGGCTGCCGGGGCGGAGACGCCGATGAAGATGTCTCTGCCCTGATGACCTCGGCGAGCGTGCCCTCGCTCCTTCTGATGGTTGGAGACTTTGGCGATGCCTCCTTGTACGGGTTTCAGTTCTTTTCGCGTCCTCGTAGATCGCGCCCGTCTGTCGCAGAGGACGACGGTCTTGATGCCGTAGGGCAAAGAGGAGGCGCGCGATCGCCTGTCCTGCCGCACCTGCGCCGTTGATGACAATGTTCGCCGTCTTGAGGTCGCGCCCGAGGTATTTGTACGCGTTGAGGAGGGCGGAGACGACGACGATCGCCGTGCCGTGCTGGTCATCATGGAAAAACGGGGATGCCGAGGGTCTTTTGAGCTCGTTCTCGATGTCGAGCACTGCGGTGCCTTGATGTCCTCGAGGTTGATGCCGCCGTAGGTGGGGGCGATGAGCTGGCAGACTTTGACGACGTCCTCGACTTTTTCGCTGTTCACGCAGACGGGGACGGAGTCGACACCGGCAAAGCCCTTTGAAGAGGATCGCCTTGCCCTCCATGACGGGGAGGCCTGCGCCTGCGCCGATGTTGCCGAGACTCGAGGACGGCGGTGCCGTTCGTGACGACAGCGACCATGCTGCCCTTGCTCGTGTCAGTCGTAGATCTTTTCGGATCTGCCTGATCGCGAGGCACGGTGCGGCGACGCCGGGCGTGTAGGCGCGGCTGAGGTCGTCGCGGGTCTTCAGCGGGACGGTCGGCGTGACACCGAGCTTGCCGTGATGGCTCTTATGAAGGTCGAGTGATTCTGCATCAAATTTGCTTCCCATAGTGCATTTTTCCTTTCCTTGGGGAAGGTCTCTCATATGTCCTCTGCCGCCGTTTCTACGGTCTCTTCTCCGTAGGGGCGGCAGGAGGGCGTTATGCCTGTGATGGATCGAGGCAGCGATTCCTTAGTTTTCTCGCTGGACTGCCGCCGCTGCGCTGCGGTGCTGCGGTCGCTGTCGGCACTGCTGCTCTGGCGTGCTCGCGTGGCGGCTGTTGCTCCGTTTCCACTTCCACTGTCGGTGTCGGCCGATTTTTCGGCGGGCTTGTGTCGGTGCTTTGCGTTTTGCTGCTCTTTGTCGCTGCTCTTCTGGTCGGTGGATTTGCGCTCGGTCTTGCTGCTGTCGTCGGAGGAGGAGTGTTTGCGGGTCTGGTGTCGAGTGCCCTCGTCTCCGCTGACGCGGCGGCCGATGCTGTTGTCGCCCTCGGGCACCCCGGTGGCGCCGGCGATGGAGTTCTCGTAGTCGCGGATGGCGCGCTCCATGCGGCTGCGCTCGTTCGCGTTCAGGCTGAGGCCGAGGGTGTTGACCATGTTGCGCGGCGCAGCTGCTCCATGTCGGGGATCCAGTAGCTGATGCCCCTCGATGTAGAGCGGGCGTCCCGGCACCATGTCGGTGCGCAGTCCCTTTCGCCTGTGCCTGCTTTCCAGTGTGCCGATGAACTCGAAGCATCTGGCGAACGCTGAGGTCGGTCTGACGCTGTCGATGACGCTCGCGATGATGCCCGGCAGGCGCGGCAGGATGGCGGGTGGTTACAGCGTCAACGCACGCGCGCATGAATTTCTGCTGGCGTTTGACGCGGCCGATGTCGCCTCCCTCGTCGCGGTAGCGGACGTAGGTGACGGCGGTCTTGCCGTCCATGTGCTGGCGTCCCGGGCGCAGGTCGATGACGAGGCCGCCGTCGTCGTCCCACGGATCCTCGTAGTACATGCGCTCGACGTCAATGTCGATGCGCTGATGGCGTCGATGATCTTTTGAAGGCGGGTGTTGATGATGACGTAGTGATCCATGCGTGATGCTGAGAAGTCTCGACGGTGCGCTGGGTGAGTTTTTTTCGCCGCCGTAGGCGTGCGCCGCGTTGATTTTGTCGCAGCCGTTTTTCGATGGCGACGCGTGTCACGCGGGATGGAGAGGAGCGAGGCCTCGTTTTTCTGCGGGTCGATGGTCGCGACCATGAGGGTGTCGCGCGTCCGACGTCGTCGGAGCGCCTCATCGACGCCCATGATCGCGATGGTTGCCTTGTCCTTGGCGGTGAGCAGCTCGTCCTTCGGGGTCTCCTTGGCGCGGTCGAGCAGGCTGCTTTGGGGCAAAGAAGACGCCCGCGAGTGCCGCAAGGACGAAGATGAGGATCGTGCCGAGCACGATGTAGGGCCATCGTTTCTTTTTCGCCGTCGGTCTTCGGTGGTAGTGTCGCCAATGCAGAATCTGTCCTTTCCTCCCCATCGCAGGTGGGCGCGTGATTCCGCGCCGTGCGGTTGGCTTCGCGTGCGTGTGGATTATACTGTAGAAATCACAGGGATGGTACATCATCACTCAGTATCACATAATATATAGCAAACGCGGCGAATATGCAAGGGATTGTTCCCTGGAAAATGGCGGAAATTCGCTGTTTTTGCCGGCTCTAGGCGGTAAAATGGGGACTGTATTCATTCTTCTGTTCGGTTTAATCGCAAAAATATGCTGCCTGCACTACTTTTCTCCATGGTCGGATGAAATGCCGATTCAGTTGAGAAAGTTATTTTACCGGAAAAGAAAACCCTACTATAATATAGGAGGGAAAATATGGGCGTTGAGATCGAGCGCAAGTTTACGGTGCGGGCGGATTTCGCCCACAGGGCGCGGGGACGGAGATGGCGCAGGCTATTCTCGCGTGATCCGCAGCGGACGGTGCGCGTGCGTCTCGCCGGCGGGCGCGGCTATCTGACGGTCAGGGGAGACGCGCGGGATGGTGCGCGGGAGTATGAGTATGAGATCCCCCGACGGATGCGGGGGAGATGCCTCGCGCTCTGCGATCCGCCGCTCGTGGAGAAGACGCGCTAGTGTCGTGGATGCCGCAGGGCGCCGATGGGAGGTCGATGTCTTTCATGGGGGCAAACGATGGTCTCGTCGTCGCTGAGGGTGGAACTGCCGTCGGAGACGGCGGAGGTCACGCGCCCGCATGGGTGGATCGTGAGGTGACGGGGAAAAACGCTAGCCACACCGTCACTGATTGTGCACCCTTATCACTCTTGGACGGCGGAGGAGAAGTCCGGATATCCACGCGTCCCTGTGGAAAAGTAGTCCCTGATTCTGCTACAAAAAATATGGAAAATATCAGCCAATCAACTCCCATATATGGGGTTATCCACTGATTTATCCACGTTATCCACAGAAATCGGAGGATCGTTCGAAAAATTATGCACATTGTGTAAAGATGTGTGGATAAAAGGCAGTTAGGGGCTTTTGAACAATTTTATCCACAGAGTTTTACATAGCTGGGGATAACTTATGGAATAAGTTGTATACGATATATTCTGTTTATTTTAGGAGGAAGATTTGATGGCGAGTGGGAGGTATGTCTGCGGCTCGTGCTTGTGTGATGGGCGGGATCATCGGCTATGAGCGGCAGATGCGAAACAAGTCGGCGGGGCTCGGGACGAATATGCTCGTAGCGCTCGGCTCATGTCTTATCATGATTATGTCGCAGGCGCTCTATGACAATGTGGAGGGCAAGACGAATGCCGACCCCTGCGCGTCTCGCGGCGCAGGTGGTCTCAGGCATCGGCTTTCTCGGTGCGGGCGCGATCATGAAGGAGGGGCTGACGGTCACAGGCTTGACGACGGCGGCGACGCCTGGGTGGTCGCGGGGGTCGGGCTTGCGGTCGGCGCGGGGTTTTACCGGCGCGAGTGTGACGACGGCGATCGTGTTCCCATCCTCGGGAATCTCTCGCGGCTCGATGCGGGTCGATCATGAACGCCTGCTCTCCCTCCATCCACACGATCGACCGTCCCGGCAGATCATGCGCGTCAGTGCCTGCATTGAGGATCTCCATCTCAGCTCACGCGGGATGAAAGTAAAGACCGACGAGGACGAGGCGGAGACAGAGACGGGCGGCGAGAGGCGCATCTACCTGACCTTTGAGGTCTACAATCGCGAGAACATCAAGCCGTCCTTTATCGCTGATGCTCTCCGGCAGGTGGACGGCGTGCTGCGCGTTGATGTGGTGTGAGTCTCTTGCTTGACGAAATCAGCGGATTGAAGTAAAATGGACATAGAAAAAGGGCACTGCCGATGGGCGGCCGCCCCGTAAAATAGGAAGAAATCTCCGCCTACAGTTTGGAAGCGTTCGGCGGAGTTTTCTTGTTTATGACTTGATTACGAGAATCAAGGTGATGAGCAGAATGAGGAAAACATACAGATCGTAGATCCCCATGCCATCACCCCCTTTCGGGGGCAAGATTAGCCGCCTACCGTTACGTACAGTGCCTGCTATGATTATAGCAAACAAATGTATGCTGTGCAATACAGGGAGGAATCGTCATGATTATCTCATGGGACGAGTATTTTATGGGCGTGGCGCTCTTTTCCGCCTACTGCAGCAAGGACCCGCATATGCAGGTCGGCGCCTGCATCGTCAACGAGGACAAGCATATCGTCGGCGTCGGCTACAACGGGATGCCGAACGGCTGCGACGACCATGAGTATCCGTGGGGACGGACGGGGGAGTTCGCCGAGCAAAAGTACCCCTATGTTGTCCATGCGGAGCTGAACGCCATCCTCAACGCGAGCACGTCGTTGAAGGGCTGTCGTATCTACACATCACTGTTCCCGTGCAACGAATGCTGCAAGGCGATCATCCAGAGCGGCATCCGTGAGGTCATCTCACCTCTCGGATAAGTACGCCGGACGGACAGCACGAAGGCCCTCAAAGCGGATGCTTGCTCGGCGAACGTCACCTGTCGCCGCATGGAGACGGAGCTGACGAGGTGCCGGTCCGCTTTTACCACAGAAGAGTAGATCAAAATGGGCTGTTGCACGAAACAAACGTGCAGCAGCCCATTTTTAGGAAGTACTGCTCCATTCAGCGTATCAGCGCTTTCCTTTATTTTTTTCAATTGTTCCGATGAATGGCAGCAGGAAGGAGGTTCATCACGATGACGAGCAGCTGCCGCAGCAGTCCTTCCTGCCCAGGCGAAAGTTCCGATAGACATGGCGAACGGCAAAAAGAAAGAAGCCGCCAAAATGCACCGACGACATAGGTTGCCATAAGAATCTCCCCAGAGGCGCTTCTATCAGAAGCCGAGTAACCGACCAATCTGATAGACAAGAAGCGAAACAAACCAAGCAATCGCGAACATATAGACGGCAGAGAAGCCGACCCATTTCCACGCGCCTGTCTCTTTCCTAATCGTACCGAGTGACGTGACACATGGCGTGTAGAGCTGTGAGAATACCATGAAGGCAAGCGCAGAAAGGCTTGTAAACGCTGCGCCCATACCTGTCTGAAGCATCATGGAAGCCGTATTAGCCGCATCCGCCGCTTCGGTCGAGACATCGGCAACACCATAGAGAATGCCGATTGTCGCAACGACCGTTTCTTCGCCATGATGCCGGAAAAGGACAGCCGCGCCAGCCTCCCACGTTGCAAAATCCGTGGAATGTGAAGAGCACAGACATCCAGCCGCCGAGCGTCGCGAGGATGCTGTCCTCAATCTCGCACGGACCGCCAAAGTTGTAGTTCGACATAAACCAAAGGATGACCGATGCCGCAAAGATAATCGTACCTGCCTTGATGAGGTACCTCTTTACCCTTTGTCCCATGTCTCTAGGAGAACCGAATTCATATCGGGCATACGGTACGGCGGGAGCTCCAACAGAAAGGTCGAGCCCATGTGCTCTAAAGAGCGTCGAACTGAGCACCTTTTGCCACGATAATAGCCATGACCATACCGATGATATACATAAGTGAACACAACGTTTGCTGCATTGTTGGGAAAGAACATCGCCGCAAACAGTGCCATGATCGGCAGCTTCGCACCGCACGTCAGGAACGGTGTGACGAGGATCGAGATCATGCGATCCTTTTCCGAGTCGAGCGCACGCGCACCCATACTGGACGGGAACGGCGCAGCCGAAGCCCATCATCAGCGGCATGATCCCCTTACCCGTCAGCCCGCAGCGGCGCATGATCGGATCCGTGATAAACGCGATACGCGCCATGTAGCCCGTGCCGTCGAGGAACGAGAGGCAGAAGAACAGGACGAAGATGAGCGGAACGAACGTCAGCACTGAGCCGACACCCGCGATGATGCCGTCCGTGACCAGCGAAACCATCCAGTCCGCGACTCCCGCCGCTACAAGCGAATCCTTTGACAAAGTTCAGGAACCGATCGTTGATGAGCACCTCGAGTTCGTCGGCAATGGGCCGACCGATCCATGCAAACGTGATCTGAAACACGCCATAGAGAATCAAAAGGAAAATCGGCAGCGCAAGAACACCGTTCGCGAGAAAAACGATCCATTTTCCGAGTACGTTGCACCGACATTCTGCACAGTTACGGCATGTCGCACAACCCGATCGATGAGCGCATAGCGCGCCTCGATGATCGCCTCTGCTTCTCCGCCTCCGTACGCGAACTGCTCGATCTCATGGATCTTCGCGATATGCTTCCTGACGAGGTCGCTCGGCTGGTACCGTGCCATGACCGTACTCGTAAAGACATCGAGCAGCGTCTTTGTACTCTGTTGCTGCGCCCTCGTCGTCTCGACGGTGGGCATGCCGAGCGCCTCTTCGAGTTTCGCCGTGTTGATCTTGATGCCGCGCCGCTGCGCATCGTCCCTGCATATTGAGATCGATGAGGAGCGGAATCCCTTCTCGAGAGCTGTACCGTAAGGAAAAGATTGCGCTCGATGTTCGAGCTGTCCACGACATTCAGGACGAGATCCAGCTTCGTGCCTCGTCAGGGCAGTCGATGACGATTTGTTCCTCCGGCGAGCGGGCGTTGATGCTGTACGTCCCCGGAAGGTCGACAATGGAAATCGCCCGCCCTTGTAATGCGTGTGACCAATTTTCTTGTCAACCGTGACCCCGGCCAGTTTCCGATTTTCTGACGCGCACCTGTCAGTGCGTTGAATATGGTCGATTTACCGGTACTTGCTTTCCGGTCGAGCAACTGCCAATTCTGACATATTCCGCCCTCCCCTTAACCGATCTGCTCGACCGTTATGAGTGCTGCGTCCGCGCCGCACGGCGAGATTATACGAGCGAATGCCAATCGCGATCGGGTCCCCATAGGTGCCGAACGCAGAACCGTCACCTTCGTCCCCGGAATCATCCCCATCGACATAAGACGCTGTTTGAGCGGCGACTCGCTGATTTGCAGAATCTTCAGCGTCATTCCTGTCTTCCCATCCTTCAGTGTCAATCAAGATACTCCTAAGATCCACATTGTTATCACGCAAATGATAATGAAACTATCTCTGTAACGTGTATGATAACTTACTTCATATTATTGCGTCAAGGAGAATCTATGGATGCTTCATAAAATTAAAATTAGGGAATCACCGATAAATTCAGCCGCGCTATCTTTAGCACATCTTTTGCGCGCACTCTTCGTCATGCCAAGCCTCTCATAGATAACGGATTCCGAGAATGTCGTTTCGCATCTGTTCCTATATGAAGGCCGTCAGGCACAAGACATTTACCTTGTGCCACAGCCCTTGTATGTGGAAGATTGTGTTTTACCCGACGAGCCATACCACGAAGTAGAGCACGAGCGGGATGGTCACGCAGAAGATGCCGATAAAGTCGATGTAGACACCGGTCTTGATCATCTTTGTGATGGGGAAATGTAGCCCGACGCATAGACAATCGCGTTCGGCGGTGGACACCGGCAGCATGAAGCCGAGTGACGAGGAGAGGGCGATACCGATCGCAACGTGGATCGGGCTGAACCCTGCCGACATCGCTGCCGTAATGGCGAGCGGGCTGATCATGCTCGTCGCCGCCGTGGGCTGGTGAGCTCGGAGAGGAGCAGTGCCATCACACAGAAGATCGCGACGAGGGCGAACTCGGACGGCTCGCCGCCGAGCATCCCTGACGATGCGGTCGCCGACCCACTGGGAGAGGCCCGTCTTATACATCATGCCGCCCATGGCGAGGCCGCCGCCGAAGAGGATGAGCGTGCCCCACTCGATGCCCCTGTACCGCTGATTTCACCCAGTGTGAACTTGCGCTCCCTGAAGTTGATCGGCAGGAGGAAGAGGAGCAGCGCACCTGCTATCGCTGCGACTGCCTCAGGGAAGAGGCGTGAATACATCTTGAGGATCGGTGGGAGTGCTGCCGAGCGTCATCGAGAGAATGCCCGGGAACACCCAGAGGAAGACGGCGACGAGGAAGCAGAAGAGCGTGTTCTTTCTGGGCGCGCGTCCAACCGCTGAGCTCTGCGACACGTGCACGGATGAACTCCTCTGCGCCGTCGATGCGCTCGGACATCGGGCGGGAACATACGGATGAGAACCACATAGGCGATGATGAAGTACGCCACCATCGCAATGACGCCCCATGTCATCCATTCAAAGAAGGAGATGTGGATGTTCGCCATCTGATCGAGGAAGCCGAGCATGATGATGTTCGGCGGAGTGCCGATCGGTGTCAGAACACCGCCGATCGAGCAGGCATACGCGGTCGTTGAGCATCAGCCCAGTTGCGTACTTGTAGTCACGCAGGTCGATCTCCTGCCGTTCGCGGCCATCATCTCCTTGACGGCGGCGAGCAGGCCGAGGGCGATCGGGAACATCATTGCGGCCGTCGCCGTGTTGCTCACCCAGCCGGAGCAGAGCGCTGCGGCAAGACCGATCGCGAGGAAGATGCGGCGTGGATTCGAGCCGACCCACGAGCGCGAGAGCAGCCAGTAGGCAAATCGCTTTGTCGAGCCCGTGATCCATCATCGCCTTTGCGAGGATAAATCCACCCATGAAGAGGAAGATCATCGGATTGGCGAATGCCGCATAGGCATCCTTTTGCCGTAACCACGCCTGTCACGACAGCGAGCGTCGGGCCCGATGAGACGTGACGGGGATGGGCACGGGTCCTGTGATCCACCAGAGTGCCACCAGAACCATGATGGCGAGCAGCTTGGGATGCGAGCGAGTCCCTCGATCGGCGTCAGAAGCACCAGAATCGCGAGGATTGGCGCACCGATCAGACCGACGAGACGACGCGTGCGATCAAATTTCTGCTCAGCCTCATGTATCTTTTGGCTTTTGCTTTGATCTCCACTCATTTTTCTCAGCCTCCTTACTGGAAGTAATGATACTTTCTATGTGTATTTATTATACGAAATTTTGAAGTCTTTTTGCAACACTTTCTTCACGCCAATATGATTTTTTTCCTGATTGTTCTGCTATAATAGAGATGGATACGGCATGTTCTGTTCCAATTAAAGGAGGAGTTTCATGCAGAGCTTTTACCCTATCATTGTCCGACGGAGATCATCTTCGGGCGGGGCGGAGGATGCCGTTCCCGCAAAACTGCGTGCGGCGGGGCGCGCGCGTGCTCATTCTCCACGGCGGCGGCAGCGCAGAGCGCTCGGGGCTGCCTCGCATCGAGATGAATCTGACCTCGGCGGGCTGGCGTTCGTCGCGGGCGGCGTACAGCCGAACCCGCGTTGCGTTCGTCCGCGAGGCGATCCGCGAGGGCTCACCGCAGATGTGAATTTCATCCCTGCCATCGGCGGCGGAGCGTGATCGACTCGGCGAAGGCGGTCGCTCACGGCATCGCAAATCCTGACGTGGACATCTGGGATATCTGGACGAAAAAGGCAGAGCTGACGCACTACGATGCCCGTCGCGTCCGTGCTCACCATCCCCGCCGCGGGCAGTGAGACGAGCGACTCCCGCCGTACTGACGAATGAGGATACGGGGCAGAAAGTAGGGCTGAATTCGCCGCTCAACCGCCCTGTCTTCGCCTTTTATGAACCTGACGCTCGCCTTTACCCCGCCGCGTGAGCAGATCGCCGCGGGGGCATCGGACATCATGATGCACACGATGGAGCGGTTCTTTCACGGATGTGAAGGAGCCGAACGTCTTTACCGACCGCGTGGCGATTGATCTCCTGCGCACTGTGATGGAGTCCGTGCGCCGTCCCTCGTCTCGCGCAAGGACTATGATGCGATGAGTGAGCTCATGCGTACTGCGGCAGTGTATCACACAGTGACCTGACAGGACTTGGACGTGGTAAGGATTTCTCCGCACATAGCTAAGCCATCCGCTTTCTGCACACTACGATGCAACGCACGGACGTGCGCTCACCGCGCTCTGGGGATCGTGGGCGCGGTTTGCCTATCCCTACGACCCGGCACGCTTTGCCCAGTTCGCCGCCGATCTTTGGCATTGATGCGGGCACGATGAGGAGCGGACGCGCGGGCATCCGTCACATGGAGGAGTTCTTCACCTCCATCGGGAATGCCGACGAGCATCGGTGGGCTGGGGATCGGCACCCTCTCAGCGGGGACGATTGAGCAGCCCGCCGATGATGCGACGCAGGAGGACCACATCCGCATCGGCGTATTCCATCCGCTCACACGCGCCGACGCCATTACCATCTATACGGCGGCAAATCACTGATTTCTTTACGAATAAGACCTGCCCGACGAAATCAAAGCACTTCGTCGGGCAGGTCTTTTTGGAAGATATGTTTGCTATCTCTGCCTATATATGTTATATTGAGAATGAAACGTCCTTGGGCGGGAGGAAATCTGTGGCGGTGTCTTTCTCGAAAGGGGTGAGTGAGATGTCTGAGATCGGTGCGATTCTTTTCTTGGTCGTTGCCACAGGCTACATACTCGCGATAACCCAAAAGAAATAACCGCCCACTCTGACCAGTGAACGGTTGTTCAAAAAAACAATGCGCAAATCTGGAAAGATGCCGTCAAAGGACGTTTCTTTCTATGGCTATTATAGCAAATCCATCCATGTTTTGCAACACCTCGTTTTATCACTAACTCCCTAGAAAACAACTTCCTATATAGACAATGCCAATACATAGAGCTGTGAATAGATATTCCCGCAGCGAACCGACGGTAAAGAGGCGTATCCCGATTTTCTGCGTCGGGAGGACGGCGGGCACCTTGCCGCAGACCGCGTCCTCCGCGATGTGGAGGAGTGCACCGAGGAAGATCCATAGGAGCATAAGCGAGGAACATCCTGCTCCCTGATGTACAGTCTCACTGTGGAGGAGCGCACCGATGAGGGCGAGATAGAGCACGGCTCAATGCGACCAGCCGCGGTGACGGCTGCGCCATGTACGCCATCCGACACTGCCGGGGTGCCTCCACCTTGTCCGGCAGGACGGCGCCGACGCATGCCGCCGCCGCTGCGAGCGGATCGGCACTCACCGCGTAGGCAATCGTGCCCGTGAGTGCAACATGCGACAACCGCGTCATGCGGCGTACTCCTCTCTGAAGATGGGGACGGCCATCCATATTTATAATAGTGGATATTATATATCAATGACCGATCAACACTATATATTTGCCTTTTCCCGTGCCTCTTTGACAACGTCGGCGAGGGTAATTCTCCATTTTCCTTCCATGGCGTCTTGGATGTCCATGAGACGGTGGTCGAGCACATCGTGGATATGGGCTGCCGACGGGGCAGGCGGGGTTTGGTCCTCGCGGAAGCTGAAGAGGGACTGACCGCTGATGCTCTCTACGGCACGAAAGATGTCGGCGAGCGGATGTCTGTGAGTTCTGGCGATGTGTGCGCCGCCCTCGCGTCCGCGTGCGGACGGTGATGAGCCGCGCGGCGGAGCTGACCGAGGATGCGGCGGATGACGACGGATGTACGCCGATGTCTCCCTGCGAGCGATCTCGCCTCGTCGTTGGCCTCGTGTTTGCCGAAGAGATCGACACAGATGAGGATGTGGACGGCGATGGTGAAGCGACTTGAAATCTGTATGTTGTACCCTCCATTGTTCGATATTCGCATCATACAATGAATGGAGGGGAAATGCAAGGAGCTTTCTAAGGAATCACTGATTCCCTAAGCCAAGTCCTCGGCAAAGCGGAGCTGGCGTCGCACGTCGTTGAGCAGTTTGAAGTGGACGGCACGCCCTCGTGTACGAGCCGCCTCGACGGTGGCGAGGTCCACAGGCTGTGATGATGCTCGCCGCTCTGCAGGGCGATGTCGCTCCCCATGCCGCGCCGCCGCAGGACGAGGGCGGCGTGCGCGCGTTGACGTAGCCGATGCCGCCGCGCCGCATGTTATACATCTTGACGGGGGTGAGGACGCAGCCATGCAGGATGGGGAGGATGATGTTGCGCCGCCGTGCCATGAGACGGGCGGCGTTGCGTCGGATGAGGCGGAGTGCCTTGTCCTCGCGCTCGGCGAGACAGGCGAGCACGTGCTCCGGTGTGGCGCCGAGCATCAGGCTGCTCCCGTGCGCGCAGATCACGGCAGTGCGTCGTGTCCTCCTGCGCCGGAATGAGGGCGAGGATGTCCGCCGGAGCAGGCAGGCGCTGCATCAGGCATCTTTTTTCGTACGATTCATAGTGGATCTCCTTTGTTTGGGGGAATCACGGCAAAAATGCCAGACTCCATGACTCCTGCCTGCCGCTGGCGAGGCGCACAGGCACGGGACACGATTCCCTGGATCTCCTGTTCCTTTCTTGAATGCTATTATAGAGAAAATATGTTCGTATGTAAAGAAAATTTTGCGTGGAGGCTCTTTCGCCGCAGCAGGTATTTGCGTGTAAGCAGCTTACAGCGGACGAACAAAACGGAAAGGAGTGACATCTATGGCACGCAAAGAAGCAGCGAGCAAGCTTCACGCTGAAGGTGATTACGGGGGCTCGGCGCAGACGGCAAGAACCTCTATAAGAACCGCACGATCGCAGGGCTTTGCGCCTGTGCTCACGGATGCGGATGCGCTCGCGGTCGGACGCGGGTCTCGCGAATCTGCAGAAGCACGGGCTCGATCAGGTGATGCGCACGGGATACGGCTGTCCTGACGGACTGAGCCCCGCGCAGCAGAGACGATGTGAGGAACGCAGAAAGGAGGTACGACGATGTCGACGAAGAAACAGCTCCGCATGACGCTGGCACCTCGACGGCGCAAGAACCACACGGTCAGTCTGATGGATCCGAAGGATGATCTGACGAAGGCGGCGGTGGAGACTCCTGCAGGATGTCATCGCAAAGAAAGGCGATCATGCTTGGCGAGGCATACCCTGTCTCCATTGAGGATATCAGTGTCCAGACGGTAGACAGCGCTCAGCTTGCCTGAGTACTGCATCGGCAGGATGATGAGGGACACCGACGAAGTGAAACGTTTCGACCGGTGTCCCTTTTTGCTTGTCGCTGCTTCCCCGCATGGCGGGGGAAGCTGGCGTCAGAACATGCCTCCCCGTGCGGCACGGGAGGGGGGACGCTGTAGCGGTGGTGGGGGCGCCCGCTGCGAGATAGTGACGTTTTGGTAAAGAACTGGGGCAGGAATGACTGCACTTTTCGCCCGTTTTTGGTAGAATCACACGTTTCCTGCGGTTGTAGCTCAGATGGATAGAGCACCTGCCTCCTAGCAGAGGGTCGCGCGTTCGACCTCGCGCCAATCGCACCATACGGACAGATAGCGCTGCACGAAGTCGTAAACCCCGTGCAGCAGCCCTTCTTTTTGTGTTCCTTCCACCGCTTGCGGTCCCCTTCCCCGTGATAACGGGAAGGCTTTAGAAGTACTGATAATCAGCACTACTCATCTTGACGTGCATTGCTCACGCACTGTGTCGGCAAATCCTCCACATAGCCCTTGGCGGTGTCCGCGTTTGCCCCTTGTTCGCGAAAAATCTCACGCCAATCTGGCAGACTTCATTTTATCAGCGACCTCGAAAGCCCCTCGCCGTGTGCCGAGGGCTTTCTGTCGATGGACGGCATACTTTTTCCGAACTGAAGAGCGACTTTAGCTTGTTGCCGATGCCTCCGCGGGCGGTGCATCCGTGTCGGGCACGTCGTCGTCAGAGGTCGGAGTTCACGACCTTCGCCGGGCGCATCGTTGCGGCTCTCTGTGTCGTCGTCGCCGAGGGAGAAGCCCGCGCCGTAGTTCGGCGAGAATCCTGAGATGATGGGGGATGCCGCAGTGCGGGCAGGCGGTGGCGGTGGAGGGACGAATTTTTCACATTTTGGGCAGTGCATCATGGACCCCGCTTTCGTCGGACGATTCTCTCTATAGGATATATATCGTCATCGGTGAGCAGTCGGATAATACTGATGAGCGAGAGGATGCCGCAGAGTGTCCAGAGGAGAGATGCTCGGGCACGCCGATTATGCTGTCCACTGCCGACTGGAGCGCGCCGTCCGTGACAGTGCTGCCTCCATCAGAACTCGGAGGAGAAAAGCGGGCAAACGGCAGCGGGGTGATGAGGGTGGGAGCAATACGGCGAAGGGGAGGAACGCCTCATAGGGGGAATGTCCCAGCGGGGTGCAGGCGCTGCTGTACGAGCGGCAGGAGGGGAGCGGGAAAGAGTACTGAAGGGAGGACGAAGAGAATGATGATGACTCGTGGTCAGGATCCGCGCTGCCTTCGGAATCGCCGCGATATGATCGACGAACACGCCGGGCCATGAACTGCAGGATGAGCTGCGCTGCCGGCGGGAGGACAAGCCCCAGCACGAGGGAGGAGGAGGAGGCTGCGGCGGATGAACGCCGTGCGCGTCACCGTCCCCGGCACAGGAGAAATACGCTGCGCGCGTGGGCGGCAGTACCTCGACGGGGGATTCGCCCCAGCGGTTACGCCCGGGTTTTCCTTTTTGAGGAAGAGCCGTCGAGCCAGCAGGCGAGCGGGACAAAGAGGAGGAAGAAGAGAAGCAGCGCGATGCCCATGCTCGAGACGACGGCGGAGGCGAATGCCTCCGCTCGCCCGTTCCAGAGGGGAAAAGACGGCCTATCATCTCGTTGAGGATGCTGATGAAGAGGCTGATGCGGCAGTGAGCATGAGGAGGAGAACGGGGACGCAGAGCAGATGGCGCTGCCCAGCCGCCGCCGTGTCCCAGATCGTGCAGACGCCGTACGACGGCGGGGATGGCGAGCGGCGGATGAGCGCGTAGAGGAGGAGGTTGAGCCTCGAGGAACGCCGCGATGTGGGAGACAGTGAAGAAGCCGTCGAATCATGCCGAAAAGCCCACCGCAGCGGATGCGGTGAGCGGGAAGAGGAGATAGCAGAGCGAGCATGGCAAAGAAGACGCCGCTGCTGATGACACCGAGCGTCAGGGCGAGTCGCGCCGCGTGAGCCCGCCCGTGCGGGAAAAAGAGGTGGATTCATACGCAGTCCTCAGCTGCGCTGATACGCTGCTGTCATCGCGATGATCGCTGTCTGTCTGCGCAGTGCCCTATTTCGTGCTATTTGTCGCATGTCACAGACGTACTGAATACAGGCATCTCACCCATCCGGTGCTGAGCGGATTCGGGCCGTAGAGTTCGGCCCCTCCGTGCCCTTTTGAAGATGACGTAGAGAGCGAAGAAGAAGCTGACGACGGGGACGAAGCTCAGCAGGATGAAGAACGCCGAGAGGTCGAGATCGTGCAGACGGCGGATCGCGAGGAGACAGCCTGAGATGATGAAGGCGGCAGGTAGAGGATATAGGTCGCACTGAATGCGCCCATCATGCGGGGAGGCTATTCCCCATCTGTGCCGCCAGCCGTGGTAAAGGCGAATATCATCAGCAGGATGGGAGATCGCCGTCATGATGAGACCGAGGGTGAGGCAGCGCGAGTGATGTAGGCCTGCGGTTGAGACGCCCCTCCCACGAGAAGAACATTTCTCGAATGTTGTCGATTTGGAACATGATGATTCTCCTTTTCGTTGATGAGGGAATCACTGTCTAATGGAAAACGATTCTCAAGAATGCAATCATTCTAGCATAGTCGTCTGTGATTTACAAGAAAAGATATGACCTAGTATAAAATGAAAGAGGAATAAAAAGAGCACCGCGCGCATGCGGTACTTTCTTTGCCGGCAAGGCTTGATTTAGCGGTGAGCGTATCATCCCCACGCCGCACCGATCTCACTCGTCAGAGACGGCGCTGCGCCCCTTTCCTTGAGCGGCAGGAGGCGCGGTCGGCGCGCGCGATGAGCCCGGGAGGAGTCGCATCCTCCGTGCCATGTGGAGACGCCAAAGTCTGGAGCGTGACGCCGCCCACTGCGCTCCTCGAGGATGGCGCGCAGTCTCGCAGAAGGCGGTCATCGCCTCGAGGTCGGTGCAGGCCGAGGAGGACGAATCTCGTCGCCGCCGTAGTGATGAAGATGTGGCGGCGCGATCTCGTCGTGGATGATGGCGGCGATGTCTCTGAGCACCCGATCGCCCGCGAGGTGCCCGTGCGTGTCGTTGACCTCTTCGAAGTGGCGATGTCAGCAGGGCAAGGGAGAACTCAAACTTGCGTCGTGCGCGAGGACGGAGAATCGATCAAAGCCTGCGTCGAGCTGATGGCGGTTGTAACAGCCCGTGAGGAAGTCGCGCTTGGCGGCGTCTCTGTGATGCGACGTGAGCCCTGCGCGAGGAGTCTCGTTCTGGCGCTCGAGTGCCGCCTCCATCATCTGGATGCGGATGAGGTGGAGGATGAGCGGCACCATGGCGTAGACGGAGAACACGACCGTGAGAGTATCCCCGTGGAAGAGATGGTACTCCAGTGCAGCACGTCAAAGATGGAGAGCGCGGCGAAGGCGATCAGTCCAAAGGCAGCGTAGCGGCACGCGGGTGGTATGCCCAGTGGAGCGGACGAGCGCATGGATGAGGATGAGGTCTGATGCAAAAAGAGCAGGATATGTAGAACGGGAGCAGGCTGCTGCATAGCGTCTCGTCCGACAATCTCGGCGAGGGTCACCGCTGCAAAGATGCCGACGAAGATGTGCAGGATGTTCTTATGCGCGCGTAGTAGCGGAGCGACGATTCTGCGCACGACGAGTGCCCAGCAGATCGGCAGGCGCAGGGATCATCGCGAGATGCAGCTCCCACCAGAGTGCGGGCATCCCGAAGAGACGCGGGAAGAGGGAGGTGTTGCCCGTCGTCCACAGGGCGAATGCGGCGAGCCAGACGATGAGGTAGATGTGCGCGGCGGCGTGCATCCTGCAGAGCGCGCCACGAGAGGTTGAGGCTGAGAAAGGCGATCATCGCGAGGGCGATGAGAGCGCCGAGATGTAGATCGCGTCGGCGAAGCGTGATGTTCTTCGCGAACTGCGTTAGTCGTGCCGATCTCAAAAGTCGTCGATGCTCCCACGCCGCCCCATATCCGTCGTGTGCAGGAGGATCGTGAGCCGCCGTCCCGCCGCCTTGTTGTCGAGGGGACATAGTGGATCGTGCGGCCGCGTTTCCGTGCGCCCCGACCAGTCGCCGTAGCGGGTAGAGAGATCGTCGTCGAGGTAGACGGCGATATCCTGATTTCGTCGTGGTAAAGAGACAGGTTGCTGTTCGCGAACAGCGAGGCATACGGGATCTCCCACGAAAGATAGACCGCCGATGCATCCGTTGGCAGCGGCGGCGGGACGGGATAGTCATAGGACTGCCAGATCGAGCGCGTCAGCGCGAAAGTCGCGGAGCATCGGGGAGGGCGTGTCCGCGAGGGCATACGTGGGGAGCTGACGGTCGGGGCGCTGCGAGAGACGCCATGAAATGATGCACATGGCGGCGAGCAGCTACCGTGCAGAGGAGTAGCAACATTGTCCTGCAGGAATGTGCGGAGTTTCGTCATGGGGAGCACCTTCCTTTCGGAGGAGGATGGGGACTTTCGCAGCAATTTGTGTGGATTTTCTAACATTATAGCATATTTAGGCGATATAAAAACAATAGGAAAAGGCGATTCCAGCAGCATCAGTGATCTAAGGAATCACTGATAAAATGAGGTCTGCCAGATTAGCGCAGATTTTTTTCGTCCGAACGAGGTGGAAAACCGGACGCAGAGTGGTGCTCTGTGGAGGATTTTCCGCCGAAGTGCGGGCAAAAAGATGCGTCAAGATGGTTGTACCGAATTTATCAGTGCTTCCTCAGTATACAGTGGAAGGGATACAGTGAGCTGCACGAAGGTTTGCGTTTCGCACAGCAGTCCTCTGATGCGTCGGAATCATCGGCGTTCGCCGCGTTCGGAGAAACACTGCGCCCATCCAAAAAGGGGGCAGTTTATCCGTCAGCGATGGTGCTCCGCATTTGCGTTTCGCACAGACGTCGCAACACGCTGCTCGCCTCGGTGGAGACGCTGTTGCGTCCCTTTTCCTGGAGCAGTGAGCGCACGGTCGGCGCGTTCCATGAGGCTGCATCGAGTCGCCCGCGCCGTGCCGTGGAGACGCCGAAGCTCATCGTGATGCCGCCCATCTCGCCTCGATCGCTGCGCGCAGTGTTTCGCAGAACAGTCGCCATCTGCGCGAGGTCGTGGTGAGGGAGAGAGGATGAACTCGTCGCCGCCGTAGCGGATGAAGATGTCGGCGGTCGATGCGTGCCTGTATGATCTCGGCGATACCGCGCAGCGCTTGGTCGCCGCCGAGGTGGCCGCGCGTGTCGTTGACCTCCTTAAAGTGGTCGATGTCGAAGATGGCATAGGAGAAGGGAAGCCGTTCTTCTCGCGAGTCCCGCGAACCGCTCAAACTCGGCTCGAGCTGAAGCGGCTGTAGCAGCCCTGTGAGGAAGTCGTGCTTTTGCCTCGTCCTGCGATACCTGCAGCTCCTGTGCGAGGGCATTGTTTTCCCGCGCGAGCTGCGCATCCAGCATCATCTGCTCGCGGATGAGGAAGAAGACGAACGGAATGACGGCGTAGATCGAGAAGATGGTGGTCGAGAGTGTCGGTGTAAAGAGGTGGTACTCAAAGTGCAGCGCATCGATGCCGACGAAGAGCATGAGGGAGATCGCCGCAATCACACCGTAGCGGCACGCGGGATGCTTTTACCCACGAGGAGCGCAGGAGGACGAAGATGGGGTAGAGGAAGGTGAGGCCGAGGATGGGGTAGAAGGCGAAGAGCATGTTTATGTAGCCGCTTCGCCCGAAAATCTCTATCGTCGTAGCGATGGCGAAGAGTATGCCGTAGAGTAAGAGGATGATGCGCAGAGGGCGCGCGTAGCACCGTGCGGTGATGTGCTCGGCGATCTTGAGGAAGAGCATCGGCATGAGGTAGAGCATGATGGTGCAGCTCCGTCCAGATCTGCGTTGCGCCGAAGAGGCGCGAAAAGAGGGAGGAGGTGCCCTGTCGCCCACAGGATGAAGCTCAGGAGGAAGGCGATGAGGTAGAGCTGCAGCCGTCGCCGATATGAATACCCGCGCCAGACGAGATCCATGAGGAGGAAGACGATGAGCGAGGCGGCGATGGAGAGGCTCGCCGTGTAGATGGCATCGGTGATACTGATCTTCTGGAAGAGTGCCACCTCGCTGCCGATGAAGAAGTAGTCAGCTGCCGAGCCACGCAGAATAGCGTGAGTGTAGAAGAAAAGTCACACGCTTTCCCGCAAGAGGTTCCGCGACGTCAATGAAGTGGAGCGTGCGGCCGTAGGCGTCACTGGAAATCTCCCACGAACCGTGCATGTAGACCAGACGATCGTCAATGTAGACGCAGAGATCCTGATTTGTCGTCGCCGCGAGGATGTGGTCGATAGTGAGGGGCATATTCGGCGGGATCTCCCACGAGATGGCGACCGCCTGTGCATCGTTTGCCGTGTTGGCGTGCGTAGAAGCGCCAGTCGTGATCCGCTGCATGAAAGTGGATGATGTCGCTGTGGGAGAGATCCTCGTTGATGAGGGCGTACTGGGGGTCAGGTTGCCGTACGGCACCGTGCTGAGCAGCTGCCACGCGTAGAGCATCGCCCGACGATGACGGCGAATACGGCGAGGCCGGTGAGATTGTTCAGCTTATGCTGCAGAGATTCCTTCATATCACGCTGTCTCCTGCGATAATTTATCTCATAAATATGAGTTGGGCATATTATAGCACTAAAAATATTCGTATCAGGTAGGAAAAGATGAGAAAATAAGGAATCGCTGATAAATGAGGTCTGCCAGATTGGCGTAGATTTTTGTCCGAACAAGGTGGAAAACCGGACGCATAGCAAAGGCTATGTGGAGGATTTTCCGCCGAAGTGCGGGCGAAAAAGATGCGTCAAGAGTAGTGCTGAATTTATCAGTGCTCCATAAGTTAGTGGATTGGTGCAGTGCGCTGTCCGTGCTGCACATAGAAAACTGCCGCACGCGGCAGTATGCCTGTGCAGCAGTGTGATGGAGCGTTATGCATGGAAGCCCGATAGGTCGAGTGCGTCAAACCCCGCGAGGAGCGCTCTGACCTCGCGCTCGATCACGTCCGCGCCGCCCGCCGCGTCCGCCTCGATGTTGAGGGGCATGTTCGGGTCGGGAGCGACATGCGCAGGAGTGCCCAGCCGCCCGGGAAGATGAGGCGCACGCCCTCGTAGGAGGGGCTGGCGATCGGGGAGTCCCCTATCCCTGGCGCGCTGCTCGAATGCGGCGAGGACGTCACGTCCGTAGGCCTTGACGTCGTCCGTGCCCGTGATCTTGATGCGGATCTCGCGCTCCTCGGCGGGATGGCGCAGATCCTTGATGAGGTCGCCGAGAGTCTTGCCCTCTGCGTGTGCCTTTGCCGCAGCGATGAGGAGCTTTACCGCGAGGTAGGCGCGTCGTCGAGGTAGTAGTTCTCGCTGAGTGCGCCGTGCCCCGAGGTCTCGATGGCGAGCGGGGAGACCTCGCCCGCCGTGTTGCGGCGGATGCACTCGTTGATGACGTTCTTGTAGCCGCGCATGTAGCGCAGGTGTTTGAGATGGAGGTGATCCTCGAGGAAGTCGTGCAGGCCGTCGGAGGTGACGGAGTCGGTGATGATGGTGGAGCCGGGGATTCGGGCGCGAGGATGGCGGCCATCATGGCGATGAGGGCGTTGCGGTCACGTCCGTGCCGTCGGCGAGGACGGCGCTCATGCGGTCGACGTCGGTATCGAAGATGAGGCCGAGGTCGGCATGGTTTTTCACCACGGCGTCCTTGATGGCGCGCATGGCGTCGGCGTTCTCAGGGGTTCGGGATGTGGTTCGGGGAAGTGCCCGTCCGGGTCGAGGAACTGACTGCCTCGTCGTATCCGCGCCGAGCGGGGTGAGGATGCGCCCGCGAAAGAAAGCCGCCCGCGCCGTTGCCCGCATCGACGACGATGTGCATGCCCTGCGAGCGGTCGTTCCACGCCGCCGAGTGCGTCGCGGATTTTTGCACAGGTGCTCGCAGTAGCGGCCGATGAGGTCGAACTTCAGGACGTGCTCGAGGGAGCCGTGCGCCCGGGTGCCCTCGCGGCATAGGTGAGGATCTTCCGGATGTCCGCTTTTGTCCGCGCGCCTGCGGCGGTGAAGAATTTCAGTCCGTTGCGGTTGTACGGGAGGTGGCTCGCCGTAATCATGATCGAGCCGTCCGCCGCTGTGTCCTCGAAGATGGTCGCCATGAAACATGGCGGGGGTGGAGGCGAGGACGCAGTCGATGCCGTGTGCGCCCGTGTGGGTGAGTCCCGTGAGGACGCTGTCCTTGATGGCGAGCGCGGAGATGCGCGAGTCGTGGCCGACGGCGATCTGCAGCTCTGCGGGGCTTTTGCCCGTCGTTTCGCTGAGGAAGCGGACGAAGCCGGCGGCGATGCGGTTTGCCGCCTCGGGGGGTGAGGGTGACGGGCTCATCGGGCACGCCGGGAATGGCGACGCCGCGGATGTCGCTGCCGTTCGCGAGCTTTTTGAAGTCGTCATAGGTCAGGGGCATAGGGATTCCTCCTTTGTGTGTGATTGTGTGTTTGCGGTGATGTGTTTATGTGGTATGCGTTATGCGTTATGTGTTATGCGTGTAAAGATTTAAATGGAGGATTCTTGTACGCCGCCTCCCAAACACCTCGCTTGCAAGCGTTCGTGTGCTTGTACGCTTAAATACCGACGAATTCGAAACGCGCTGCGCTTGAACGACGAAATTCGTCGGGGCGTACCCGCACTTTCACGCTTGCGCCGCTAAGGTTTGGTTCGGCGGCGCATATCATCCCTATGGCGGAGGATACAAGTCATCCGAAACGCGCTGCGCTTGAACGACGAAATTCGCAGGGGCAGAACGCGCTTATCTTCACTTGTTCCACTAGGGTTTGCTTTGGGGATACTACTACGCCGCGAACGCCCTCGAGCCTCCGCCGGAGCGGGGAAGCTAAGATAGCGGGATTTCAGCCTCCCCGCCGGAGCGGGGGAGGTGCCGCGACAGCGGCGGTGGGGGCGCCATGAGCGGCTGAACTTTTTATCACATAGATAGTGGCTTACATCGCGAGCGCCCCTATCGTCACGCCTATGGCGTGCCACTTACTGACCTGTCCGAGAGGCAAGTCCACCGGACGCAGCCGATCGGGTAACAGGTCGTATGGGAAAAACGTCCCAAGAGTATGAGCGATAGCGAAATGCGATTGGTCGACGTTGACCGCTCCCCGTCGCGACGAAGCTAAAGATAGCGGAATTTCAAGCATCTCCCGTGCAGGGAGGGAAAAATTGAGGGCTGTCGTTTGATAGCTTCTCCTACAACGGCGGAAAAGCTGAACTTCTGCGCTGCGCCAGCCTCCCCGCCGGAGCGGGGAGGTGCCGCGACAGCGGCGGTGGGGGGCGCCGCGAGCGGCTACACCTTTTTATCCATAGACAGCAGCCTGCACCGCGAGCGACATATCCTTACTCCGCGCCGAAGAATTCCTCCTCGACGGCGATGCAGAGAGTGTGGTAGATGGGGAGGTGGTACTCTTGGATCTTGTACGTCTCCTCCTCGGGGGCTTTGATGACAATGTCGGCGAAGCCCGACGCGCATTTGCCGCCCGAGGCACCCGTGAGGGCGATGGTGGTCATGCCGAGTGCCTTTGCCATGCGGAAGGCGTAGAGGACATTCTTCGAGTTGCCCGAGGTGGTGATGCTCGAGGAGGACGTCGCCAGCGCGCCCGAGCCCGAGTACCTGCTGGGCAAAGGTGAGGTCGGTGCCTGATCGTTCGCGAATGCCGTGCTGATCGCAAGTTGGGACGGGAGGAGATGGCGAGTGCGCCCCGCAGATGCCGCATGAAGTAGTCGACGGTCATGGGGTCGGCGGCGTCGCACGCCTCGTGGAGTTTTGCGAGGATGTCCTCGTCGAGGTGACGCGGCAGGAGGAAGCCCTTCATCAGCTCACCGACGATGTGCTCGGCATCTGCCGCAGAGCCGCCGTTGCCGCAGACAATGAGCTTGCCGCCCGTGTGGTAGGATGTGCAGAGTGCCTTGATGGCGGCGCGGATGTCCGTGCCGCAGGCCTCGAGTGCGGGATAGCGTGCGATGAGCGTGTCAACAGCGGCAAGAGTGGATGATTTCACAGATGTTGCTCCTTTGTTGTGTTTCGTTACGGTTGATGCGAGCCTCACGCGAACATACTGTGTGCGGAAACTCTGCAGAAATGTACCGTGTACATTGTATTCGCAGGACGGATAAAGAAAACGCTGCTTCCTTTATGCTCCGTTCCCTTCTATTATGGACGAAAATGCTGTCTTTTTCAAGGGAAAGGGGCGGGAAATGAGGCAGGTTATCCGATGCGGGAGGCTTTGTCGTCGCCGGGGCGTTCAGCGTATCAAGGATCGTGGAGGTAGAAATGACGCGGGGTTAGATGGATTTTTCTGTGCACAGTCCTGCTTTTTGATGTGCGAAATGCTCCATTTTGATACTATTGATCTTAATTTATAGTTATTTATAGTTATTTTTATGGAATTTATTTGTATTGTTTTAACTGATTTGTTTTTGTGTTTTTACAGGATGGGAAATCTCTCGATGGGATTCTTGCGTAAGTGCATAAGAGTGACAGGGACGCTGTACGAAGCCGGAGCTCGTGCAGTGTCCCGTCTCTCTGTGTATCTCAGCGGTTACGATAACGGTCGGCGATGGCACGCGGGCTGTCGCCTGCATCGAGTGCCGAGGTCGGCGGTGTGATGTCCATCGGCGCGGCGCTTTGCGGTGCGCTGCCCCTGCGGACGGATGTCCGTGATGGGCGGCTGCGGTGCGGCAGCGCGGCTGCTCTGCACGCTGGTAGACGTTCTCCTCCTCTTGCGGGAGCGGAAGCGGTTCCAGAGCCAGCGCAGCACCATGAAGGCGACGACGGCGATGGCGACGTTCACGAGGACGCCGAGGATGTCGGCGAGAAGGCCGCTGCCCATGCCGCCGAGAAGGCTCGCGAGGAGTCCGCCGAGCATCATGCCGCCCGCGAGAGGCCGATGTTGCGCAGGGTATTCCCCAGCCCGTGCTGCTCTTGGCGGTGTCCGCGGCGTTTGCCGCATTCGCCTTGCTGTTTGCCGCGGGGCATTCTTTTCCAGCTGGTCTCGCGTTCTTCGAGGGGCGTAGCTGTTGCCGTTCCCCGAGACGGATTTGCCGCTGCTGCTCTGTCCCTCAGATGCCTTCGGTGCGGCCTTGGGCGTCGCCTTCGGTGCGATGCGCGCCGCCCTTGGCGGCCTCTGCCTGTGCGGTCAGGGACGTGATCCACGGGCGGGGGGCGATGAGGGGACAGTGGCGACGCTCAGGGCGCCGACCATCGTCGCTGCGATGATCAGTTTCATTCGATTTCTCCTTTATATTCTTTTCGATACGGAGGTAGTCCTCCGGTATTCGTAACCGAATTGAAAAAGCAAATACCTGACGAGCACGCGAAGATGCCTTACTCCCTGATAGGACTTGATGTCCTCGGGGAAGGCGTAGATCTCGCCGACGGTGTCGAGCTCGCCCGAGAGGTAGCGGTCGATGTCGTCCACGTCGATGTAGAGCTTGCACTCGACGTCGAGGTAGCCCTGCTCGCGCCCGTCGGAGAGGTCGCGGATCGCCATGAGCTTTTCGCGGAGCTTCAGGAGGTCGCTGCGCGTCGCGTGCACGTCGAGACGCAGCTGGGGGACGCCGTATTCTTTGAGGACTTCGTCCATGGTCATACGCTGTGACATAGTATTTTCCTTTCTCTACTTTGACTATTTGCCTTTTATCCTATCCGATGATGCTGAATTTTGGCTGAATGCTGCATCTGCACCGCTTTCCCTCTGTTTGCGCAGGGCATGGAGAGCGGTTTCGAGGGCGCGCTTTTCGTAGCGGCAGGTTTTCGTAGTCGAGGTCGCCCGATGCGCGAGCATCCGTGCGTCGAGGGTGCGGATTTCCGCCTCGATGCGCCGTATGGCGTCCGATGGATCCTGTGCCATGCACATCCCTCCTTTGATAAGTATTCTAACAGTTTTGGCAGAAACTGTCTACATTCCTATTATCGTTATGATATAATATGACTGTTAGGAAGATTGATAACTCGGCATAACCATCTTGACGCATCTGCTCGCACTTTCGGCGGAAAATCCTCCAGAGCACCACTCTGTGTCCGGTTTTCCACCTCGTTCGGACGAAAAATCTACGCCAATCTGGCAGACCTCATTTTATCAGTGTTTCCTGAATGTTGCCCAGAATCGTGGATTCTTTAAGGAGTTCCTTATGAAGAAGGACTTTTTGATGAAAATGGACGCGAGCATGTCTCGCCCACGCACATACGCAGGATACGTGGCGGACGCGGTTCATTCTCGCGCGTACGGCGGTGTTCCCGCTGATGCTTGTCGCCCCGTTCACGGCTATGATCGCGGCTCGGTGGAGGAGCTGATGCTCGGCGGTTTTTCCTCCTGCTCTTTGCGGTGCTCGTCCTGCGGCATCGGCGGTTTGAAGCGGCGCCGCGTCTTTACGCAGGCGTATCTCGGTGTGGTGGGGAGTATCTCGCGCGCTTTGATGGGAGCTGGAAGAAGTCGCCGGTGGACGGTGCCGCCTATCTGCGTGAGAAGTGCCCGCCCGATCGGGATCTGCATATTTTCGGCGCGGCGTCGCTCTATCAGTATCTTCTGCGCGGCGCATACGCGCATGGGACGCGACCGTCTCGCCGCTGCACTCTTCGGCGACGCCGCAGGATCTCACGCGGACGCGGCGGCGGCAGGCAGCGGTGACGGAGCTGCTCGCTCATCCGCCCTCGCTCTGGAGCTGAGGCGCGCGGTGCCTCCTGCCCGATGCGCATGATACGCGTGCACTTGCCAGGAGCTCGCGCAGCCGCTCACGGGGTCGCTGAAGCTCATTTCCTGCATCGGCATCGTTCTTGCCAATGCCTGTGTCTGGTCGCTGTTTTTGGGCGATTTTCTGGCGGCAGCGGGTGATTCCGATTGCGCTCTTTACGTTCAATCTCACGATGGCGATGGCGTTTTTCTCGCGGACGCAGCGCGAGCTGGCACCGCTCGGTCGCGCTGGCGCGTGCGCTGCGGCTCTATGGGCGGATCTTTTCGTGCGCTCGAGCGCGCCCGCTGCGCAGCGCTGCGTTTCACGCGATTCTGTCGCCGCTCTTTGCGCCCGTGCGCGCGACCGTCGGGCTGAGCCGCCTGACGATCCTCGCCGACTGTGCGGCGATGCGGCGCAATTTCTTTTTCTTTCTGCTGGCGAATGGGATTCGCCTGGGATTTTCACCGCATGGCGTATTTTTCCCACTGGCGCAGGTACGGTGCGGCGGCGGCCGACTGGCTGAAGGTGTGGGCGGAGACGGAGGTGCTGTCTGCTCGCGCGCGTCGGGCATACGCGTGAGGTGCACGCGTTCCCGCGCTTTGCGGAGGAGGGCGCGCCGCAGCTCGTGGCGGAGGACGCGACGCTGCTGCTCCTGACGGAGGAGACGGCGACGCCGAACGACGCGCAGCTCACGGCAGGGACGCTCGTCATCACGGGGTCGAATATGTCCGGCAGACGACCCTATATGCGCTGCCTCGGCGCGAATGCTGTCCTCGCGTATGCGGGTGCGCCGGTATGTGCGCGCTCTTTTACGCTCACGCCGATGGCGGTCTATACGTCGATTCAGATCAGTGACGATCTCGCGGGTGGGATTTCGACGTTCTATGCGGAGCTCCTGCGCATCAAGAAGATGATGGTCTACAGCAAGCGCGGCAAACCGGTGCTGATCTTGATTGATGAGATTTTCCGCGGGACGAACTCTGCCGACCGCATTGTCGGCGCGCGTGAGGCGATCCGTCGCCTGACGCTGCCGCATGCGATTACGGTGGTGACGACGCACGACTTTGAGCTCTGCGATCTCGGGCGCGAGGGCATCCCTCGTGACGAATGCGCATTTTGAGGAGCACTACGAGGGGGATAAGATCCTCTTTGACTTTCAAAATGCGCGCGGGCGCTGCCACACGACGAACGCGCAGTATCTCCTGCGCATGGCGGGCATTATGGGGAGTGAGGCGGAGATTTTCCTTGGCTTTGCGGACACGGTGACAGCACGGCGGAAATCTGTTATAATGGGGAATACTTTCCTGCGATAAGAGAATGAAGGAATCGCTGATAAAACAGCCCTCGGATTGGTGCTGAATTTATCCGTGCTTCCTGAATGGCAGTGGGGGGCTCCCTCCGCTGAAAGGATACAGAATGAACGAGCATGCTGCACGCCCCACTGCCACGGCAGGGGTCATGACCGCCGCTGCCGTGGTCTATGCGCTCGCGGCGATCTATCTCGCCCATGCTGACCATGATGATGGGAATGCTCTGGCCCGTGTTTATCGCGCTCGTGACGGTGCGCGCGGGCTGCGGTTCGCGCGCTCGCGGCCGTGGCGGCACTCCTCCTCACGATGCTCTTTTGCCACCCCTGTGGCGGGGGCGACGTTTGTCCTGTCCTTCGCGCCGACGGGGCTTGCCTCGGGCTGCTCCCTGCGACGTCAGGGGCGGCACCCTGCGTGCACTCGTGGGCGGTACGCTCGCCTCTCTCCTCGGAAAGGCGGCGGCAGGCCTGCTTATCCTCCTGCTCTTCGGCATCAATCCGTTTGCGATGGATCCTGCCGTCATGCAGCAGGCGATGGATGAGACCCTCGGGATCTACCGCTCACTCGGAATGACCGAGGTGCAGATCGAGGAGACAGCGCGGCGGCGAGCGAGGTGCTGGAGTCTTCCTCCTGATGCTGCCTGCGCTCTTCGTGGGCAGTGCGCTGGTCGAGGTGGGCGTCTGCTGTGCGGTCATGCGAAAGGTGCTGCGCCGTATGGGTGTCGCCGTCACGGCGCTTCCGCCGTTTGCCCAGTGGCATCTGCCCGTCGTTTTCCCGTATCTCTTTGCCTTCTCTCTGATCGGCATCTACTGGGGCTCGACGCGCGAGATCGTACTGCTCTCATCAGGTGGCACTCAACGGCTAGTGTGATCGCGTTCCTTGCGGGGCTCGTGCAGGGCGTTGCACTTCTGCATTTCCTGCTCCTGCGCTTCCGCGTCTCGCCCTTGTACGCGCCCTCTTATCTACGTGTTCATTCTCGTCAACGGCGTGATGACGCAGATCATCTCGTGGACAGGACTATTCGATATGGTCTACGACTCATCGCACGACGCATTCGTGAACGGCAATAATACCAATGGGTTATATATGCTGTATATGCGATGAAAAATACATATTCGATATAGGGAAGCACCGATAAATTCAGCACTACCATCTTGACGCATCTTTTTTGCCCGCACTGTGTCGGCAAATCCTCCACATAGCCTTTGCTATGCGTCCGGTTTGCCTCCTTGTTCGGACGAAAAATCTACGCCAATCTGGCAGACTTCATTTTATCAGCGATTCCCTAGATAAATAATGTAAAGAAGGTGATACTATGCCGCGGAACTTATCCGCGTGGGTCGATCTGACGATCCATCTGATCGTCATGCTTGCGCTTGCACTCGTGACGTTCTGCTACAGCACGTTTGTCGGTGCGGCGGCACTCCTCCTGTGGGCGGTGCTGGCCGCGTTTGCGTGGGAACGGTGTCGTGACAGGGAACGGCGATTTGAACGCTACTGTATGGGCATCATCCGTAATGTGAGCGAGGTTATGAACTACGCCGTGGATCGCCTCCCACAGGCGATCCTCCTCGTCAATCAAGAGGGGCATCTGGAGTGGTGCAATCACCAGCTCGGCGATGCACTCGGCGAGATGCCCGAGCCCGGCACGGCGGTTGCGGATTTCTGGCCGCATTTCAACATTGAATCCATCTGGGGGACGGAGGGAGAACACCGCTTCTCCCACGCGGGACACTCCTATCGCGTCTATCACCGCATGGTTGCGGAATCGTACCACAGTGAGCCGCTGATTGCGCTCTATGTCGAGGACGAGACGGAGTATGCGGCGCTCGAGAAGCGCTACTACGGGAGCCGCACCGCCCTCCTCTACATTCAGATCGACAACTACGATGAGATCATGCAGGGACAGAGCGAGACGGAAAAGTCCATGCTCCTCCTCGCCGTCCATGAAAAGATCGACGGCTGGGTCGGTGGGCTTGGCGGCTTCCTGCGCAGCATCTCCGACGATGAGTATGTGGCGCTGCTGGACCGCAAGTCCCTCGATCATGCGATCGCGGGAAAAGTTCGACATCCTCGATCAGGTGCGCAAGATCATCAACACGAAGGGCATGCCTGTGACGCTCTCCATCGGTCTTTCCTCGCCGCCGAGCAGACCCTGGGGAGCTCGGTGAGGAGGCAGAGGCAAGCTCGACCTCGCCCTCGGGCGCGGCGGCGATCAGGGTGGCGCTCGACATCAGCGGCAAAACGCAGTTCTTCGGCGGCAAAGCAAAGGCGATCGAGAAGCATACGCGCGTCAAGGCGCGCGTCGTGGCGCACGCACTGCGCGACATTATGGAGAACTCGGACGAGGTGTACGTTATGGGACACCAACGAGGACTACGATGCGTTCGGTGCGGCATGGGTGTCGCGTGCATGGCACGCCCTCGAAAGAAGGTACACATTGTCCTCAGCGAGATGAATGAGGGCATTGACCGCATCGTGGATCTCGTACAGAAGGATGAAGCCCACGAGGGGCTGTTCCTCCGCCCCGGCGACATCACGGAGACGCCGTCGCTGTCCTCCCTGCTCGTCGTGGTGGACGCGCATATCCCGCACATCCTGCCGATCCTGCCCTGCTCGAGCGCATTCCGAAGGTCGTCGTCATCGACCATCACCGCCGCAGCGAACATTTTATCAAGAACCCGCTGCTCGTCTACATCGAGACGGCGTCCAGCTCGGCGAGCGAGCTCGTGACGGAGCTGCTCATGTACTTCGGCGATAATATCCGCCCGACGCGCCCTCGATGCGACGGCACTCTACTCGGGCATCGTGGTGGATACGAAGAATTTCAACGTCGGTGCGGGCGTGCGCACCTTTGATGCGGCGGCATACCTGCGACGCGCCGGTGCCGATCCCGTGCATCGTCCGCACGCTCTTCCAGAGCGACTACGAGACGACGGTATCGCTCGCACGGGCGAAGGCAAACGCCGTCTACTACCCGGGCGGACTGATCGTGGGGAGTCTCCCCGATCTCCCGCCGAACGGGCAGATTATCGCCGCACAGGCGGCGGACGGCATGCCCGCGTTGACGGCGTGCGCATGAGCATCTACGTGTTCCCGCTCGCGAGTGATGTGGTAGGCATCGTGCACGCTCGTCGGGGAGAGATGAATGTGCAGGTCATCATGGAGGCGTTCGGCGGCGGCGGACACGTCAATGTCGCAGGTGCACAGGGTCAAGGGCGTCCCTGGACGAGGTGCGCGCACAGGTGGTAGAAAAAGCAAAGGCATATATAGAGGAGAGTGACCAACGTGAAAGTCATACTGCAGGCTGATGTAAAGAATATCGGAAAAAAGGGCGAGATCGTGGAGGTAGCGGACGGCTACGGACGTAATTTTCTCCTGCCGAGGAAGCTCGCACTCCCCGCGAATACGTCGAATGTGAACGTGGCAAAGGCACAGGCGGGCGCAAAGGCGCGCAAGAATGCGATGGAGGTCGATGAGGCAAAGCTCATGGCCGCGCAGCTCGAAAAGGTCACGGTGGAGATCCCCGTACGCATCGGCGAGAACGGACGCCTCTTTGGCGCGGTGACGGGCAAGGATGTCGCAGAGGCGCTGAAGAAGCAGAACATCGATGTGGATCGCCGCAAGATCTCGATCAATGGAGAGGTGACGGGCGAGGGCGTCTATGAGGCTGTCGTCAAGGTGCATCCGAACATCGCCACGACGATCAAGATCCGCTGCGCAAAGAATAATCGCTGCGTGCTCTGCGCAAACACCTCGCTTCGCAAGTGACCGCATGCTCGTTCGTCTAAATACCGACACACTTCTGAAACGCGCTTCGCTTGAACGGCAGAAGTGTGTCGGGGGCGAGTCACGCTTTACTCACTGCTCCGCTAAGGTTTGCTTAGATGCACGCAAGCCTCCCATGGTGTAGATTTGCATGATTTTAGCTATGCTCAAATCCTTTTTGACAGGATGGCAGCGATGGATAGCGCAGATGTCCGGTTTGCCGCCCACAAAGCCTCCCACCGCCGCGGCGGGGGAGGTGTGCGCAGCGGCGGAGGGGCGCTGGACGGCACGCGAATCTTTCTCGTATTGATATCCCTGATAATGCACGTACTTAACACGCTGCGCTTGAACGGCAGAAGTGTGTCGGGGCGAGTCGCACGCTTTACCACTTGCTCCGCTAAGGTTTGCTTAGATGCACGCAAGCCTCCTATGGTGTAGATTAGCATGATTTTAGCTATTCTCAAATCCTTTTCTACAGGATGGGCAGCGATGGATAGCGCAGATGTCCGGTTTGCCGCCCACAAAGCCTCCCCTGCCGCGGCGGGGGAGGTGCCGCACAGCGGCGGAGGGGGCGCCTCGACGGCACATGAATCTTTCTCGTTTTGACATCCCTGATCATAATGGGAAACACTGATAAAAATGAGGTCTGCCAGATTGGCGTAGATTTTTCGTCCGAACGAGGTGGAAAACCGACGCGAGTGGCGCTCTGTGGAGGATTTTCCGCCGAAGTGCGGGCAAAAAGATGCGTCAAGATGGTTGTACCGAATTTATCAGTGCTTTCAGATACAGCGGGCTGATGAGCATGTCTCATCAGCCCTTCTCAAAAGCGAGGACTATCGTCTTTTTAAGGATTTATTCGGCGGCAAGGACGCGGAAAGGAGCATCCGAAGCTCTCACGGGACGCGCAGATCGACGAGGAGATCGCGACGATCTTTCGCATGCTCGCCGACACGATGGGGACGGAGCGCCCAGTCATCCAGGCGGGCAAGATGAATGATGGCACTCCATGCGCTCGGGAGGATCGCCGTGAGCGCGTCCTCGCACTCATGCGCATCCTTGAGGAGGATCCGCTGCTCGCCCCCGCCTGCGGAGACAGAGCTGCCTGAGATCCTCCTCACGCATGACGGAGCAGTGGCAGGGCATCCTTGCACGGCGCGATCTGGAGGATCGGATCGAGCGCAAGGTAAATGAAAAGCCTCGAAAAAGATCACGAGGAGTGCGTGGACGACATCCGCCGCCAGGTGATCTCGGAGGAGAGCCCCGGGCAGAGTCTCCGCATGACAAGAAAAAGCGTGAGGCACTTGAGGCGTTGGAAAAGGTGCATCTCCACAATCCGTAATGGAGCTCCTGCGCCCGAAGACGTTCGATGAGATCGTCGGACAGGAGCGCGCCGTGCTCCCTCATGGCAAAACTCTCCTCGCCCTACCCCCAGCATCTACTGCTCTACGGACCACCCGGCGTCGGCAAGACGACAGCGGCACGCCCTCGTTCTCGAGGCGGCGAAGAAACGTGCGGTATCGCCTTTGCAGAGACTGCACCCTTTGTCGAGACGGACGGAACAACGCTGCGTTGGGATCCGCGCGACATGACGAACCTTTGCCTCGGCTCGGTGCATGACCCCATCTATCAGGGCGCGCAGAAGAACCTTGCCGACAGCGGCGTTCCCGAGCCAAAACCAGGCCTGGTGACCGATGCACACGGCGGCATCCTCTTCATCGACGAGATCGGTGAGATGGATGAGATGCTCCAAAACAAGCTGCTCAAGGTACTCGAGGACAAGCGTGCCTACTTTGAATCCGCGTACTATGACCCTGATGATAAGCGTGTCCCACCGTACATCCGCAAACTCTTTGAGGAGGGTGCACCGGCAGACTTCGTGCTCATCGGAGCAACGACACGCGAGCCGGATCACATCAATCCCGCCTTGCGCTCACGCTGCGCGGAGATCTACTTTGAGCCGCTGACACCGGCGCATATCCGCACGATTGTGGAAAATGCGGCATGGCGCTCCATGTCGCGCTTGCCCCCGGTACAGCGGAACCTCATCAGCACATACACCATTGAGGGGCGCAAGGCGATCAACATCCTCGCCGATGCCTACAGTCTCGCACTGAACCGCATGGATGATGCAGATGTGGAGCGCATTGTTTCACGTGAAACACCTGAGCCCACACCTCTGTGGAACAACATGACACGCACGGGGATACAAATGCAGATGTTTCACGTGAAACATCCATCGCGGAAGAAAAAGAACTTCTCGGCATGGAGCCTTCCTCCACACCAGACGATGGGAAGAAAACGGAAAATGTTTCACGTGAAACAGAGCCTCCGTGTATCCCCGTGACAAAGGGAGGACATCTACGAGGTTGTGCAGGTGAGCCGCCTCATCCCTTTGGTAAAAAGAAGGCCTCGGATACGCCTGCAGTTGGCAGAGTGTTTGGCCTCGGCGGCGGGCTCTTTGGCCTCGATCATCGAGGTAGAGGCCGTCGCCTTCCCTGCGGCAGAAAAAGGGGAAGGGGACCGTACGCTTTCAATGAGACGGCGGGCAGCATGGCAAAGCGACTCTGTGTTCAATGCGGCGTCAGTCATGCGCCGCCTGACGGGACGTGACCTGCATGACTATGACCTCCATGTCAACATCATTGGCGGCGGCAACATCGACGGCCCGAGCGCGGTACGGCCATCCTGACGGCGATTGTCAGTGCCGTGACCGGTGCGGCAGTCCGACAGGATGTGGCAGTCACGGGTGAGATCTCTCGTGGGGGAGATCCGCCCGGTGGGCGGTGTCTTTGAAAAAGGCATACGGCGCACGACAGGCGGGGATCTCAACTCTCATCATCCCATGGGAGAACAAGAAGGACATCCCCGAGGATCATCTGGGACTGAAGATCTACCGCCTCAAGAGTGCCGAGGAGGCCTTTGCCGTGCTGTTCGCCGATGAGAAGTGGAAAGAGAATGCAGAGCATGACGGAGGGCGCGTTGAATCCCTCCCTCGTGTGGATGATGATACGAAAAGGAGTATAATATGCCGGAAGGACGTAGCCGCCACAGAGCATCGAGGCGGAACTTTCGGTGCTCGGCTCGATGATGCTGAAACCCGCGGCGGTGTCGCAGGCTGTGGAGCTGCTCCACGCAGAGGACTTCTACCGTCAGCACATCGTGCCGTCTTTGAGGCGATGGAGCTGCTCCTGCGCAACGGTGAGCCTGTGGATATCGTGACCGTGACCGAGTCTCTGAAAAAGTCAGGCCTGCTTGAGCAGGTGGGAGGAATCTCGTTCCTCGCCAATCTGACGAACACCGTGCCGAGCACGGCGAACCTCGCACACTATGCAAAGATCGTCAAGGAGAAGGCTGTCCTGCGCGCCCTGATTGATGCGAGCACGGAGATTGCGGGGGCAGCGTATGAGGTAAGCGAGGATATCGCCGAGCAGCTCGACGATGCAGAGCGCAAGATCTCTCGCGATCGCAGGAGGACAGACGACGGGCGTTTATCTCTGCGAAGGAGGTCGTCTTGATGCGGTAGATCGCGTGAGCGAACTCGCCAAGGCGAAGCGGGCGGCATCACGGGCCTCCGACGGGGCTCGCGACCCTCGACAGCGTGACGCGTGGCCCAGCCCTCAGACCTCATCATCGTTGCGGCGCGCCCCGCCAGGGGTAAGACGGCGTTCGTCCTGAATGTCGCCACGCACGTCGCCCCTGCAGGGCGGGACCGTCGCTTTTCTTCTCTGGAGATGCCGCGCGAGCAGCTGATGCATCGTATCTTCTGTGCCGAGGGGCAGATCGACGCGACGCGCCTTGCCCTGCGGCGAGCTCGATGATGAGGAGTGGGAACGGCTCGTCGGCGTCGCTGACCGCATCATGAAGACAAAACTCTACTCGATGATACGAGCAGTGCTGACGGTGCTCGATATCCGCACGCGCGCCCGCCGCCTGAGGCGGAGCACGGGCTTGACCTCATCGCCATCGACCATCTCCAGCTCATCCAGGCGCCGGGGCGCGCGGAGAACCGCACACTTGCCGTGGCAGAGATGACGCGCTCACTGAAGGTACTTTGCCCGTGAGCCGAACGTTCCCATCATCGTTCTCTCGCAGCTCTCCCGTGCGACCGAGGGGCGTTCGGACAAACGCCCCATGCTCTCTGATCTGCGTGAGTCGGGTCTCGATCGAGCAGGATGCGGACATTGTCGCGTTCCTGTATCGCGAGGATTATTACAATCAGATACGGAGAATGCAAACATCACAGAACTGAGTATTGCAAAGCACCGCAACGGAGCAACGGACACCGTGCGCATGTACTTCCAGAAGCGAATACACGCGCTTCCGTGATCTCGCACATGAGTAGCTTCTGATTCTGGCAGCTTATATCCTATAATGGAGGTAAGATTTCATGCCAGTCATTGCACGCTGTGATGGGCTTGTCATCAAGATGATTTTCAGCAAGCCGAACATAATCCTCCACATTTTCATGTCAGCGGCGGTGAGTACATGGGAGCGTTTGACATTCATACCCTTTGAGATGATGGAAGGAGATCTTCCGCAAAGTCGTAGATGCTTGTGCGTCAGTGGGCATCAAAGTATCAAAATGAACTGTTGCAAAATCTGAATACGCAGAAGTTTGCGGCGTTGCCGCCGCTTTCGTAAACCAATAAGGAGGGATGCGTTATGTTTTTATAAGGTGCGTAGTGTAACCCCTCGTCCTGACTACGAGCTCGTGTTTCCTTTGTCAACGGAGAAACAAAGAGTCCTACCGTGAGCGCCACTTTTTCATAAATGAAACCCTTCAGCGCTGCGTTCGACGAAAGGGCTGTTTGATCAGTGCAGGTCGATGCAGGCGGTTACTGGATCAGCTGAATGACGATATTGACCTATCGTGCAACGAGCCATAATAATGGCATTCCCAGTAAATAAAAATGTTTCACGTGAAACATTTTCGATCTAGCGATAAGTACCACAAGAAGACCGCTGCTGGCACTATCGGCTCGCGTTGCCACTTCGCGCGGCAGGGGAAGCTAATGTGCAGTATTGCCTCCCCGTGCACCACGGGGAGGGGGACCGCGAAGCGGTGGTGGGGCGCTTGCTGCGTATAGACCTTCTTCGACCTGTAATATGATATTTTCCTCATTCCCCAAAAAGAGGGATGCCGTTTGTGCTATGACAAAAGGGTAGAAAAAGCTATGAAGCACTGATACTCAGCACTACCATCTGACGCATCTCGCTCGCACTCGGCAGAAAATCCTCCACATAGCCTTTCGCGTCCGGTTTTCCACCCTTGTTCGGACAAAAATCTACGCCAATCTGGCGACTCATTTTATCAGCGATTCTAAGACCGCGCACTGAGCGCATGGAAATGATGGGTGAGGATGCTTGTGTTAAAGAGTATTGCAGTCATGACGAGCGGGGAGACAGCCCCGGAATGAACGCGGCGGCGCGTGCCGTTGCGCGCACAGCCCTGCGAAGGCGTCCGTGTGTGGGGCATCAACGATGGCTATCAGGACCCTGGACGAGGATATGTGGGAGCTTGAGTCCGCGACGTGGGGCGACATCATCCAGCGCGGCGGCACCTTCCTCGGGACGGCACGCTGCAAGGACTGGACGACGCCAGAGGGACGCCGCCGCGGCCATGAGAATCTCATCGAGCGCGGCATTGAGGGACTCTGCGTGATCGGCGGCGACGGCTGCTGCGCGGCGCACGCCGCTTACGGAGGAGTTCGGCTCTCATCGTCGGCTCGCCGGGCACGATTGACAACGATGTTCAGCATGGACTACACGATCGGCTGCGACACGGCGGCGAATACGATCATCGACGCGATCAACAAGCTGCGCGATACAGCATCGGCGCATCGCCGCATCATCGTGCTCGAGGTCATGGGGGCGCGGCCCGCTGGCTTGCTCGTCTCGGGCATCTCGGGCGGTGCGGAGTACATCCTCGTCCCTGAGGAGAAATTTGATCCTCGCGAGATCGTCAACGATCTCACCAACGCATACGAGCACGGTAAACGCCACGATCCTCATCGTCGTCGCCGAGGGTGCGGCCAAGGGCAGGACGTCTGCGACCACATTGCAAAACATACGGACATCGAGGACGCGCTTTCGGTGCTCGGCCATATCCAGCGCGGCGGCTCACTGACGGTCATCGACCGCGTAGCGCCAGCTGCAGCTCGGCGAGCAGGCGGCACTCGCACTCATCTCGGGCTCTCGGCATCGTGTTCGGCTACACAAGGGCGACACGTCGTCTCCGTCAACCTCACGACGCTGTCAACAACAAGAAAGCACTGATCCCGAGTACCTGCACCTCGCAAAGGTACTTTTCTAGAACATCCACCACAGCACCCGTAGAAAGGATGATCCCGTGGCAAAGATCATTGCGGTTGCCAGTCAGAAGGGCGGCGTCAGCAAAACGACGACGGCGGTCAATCTCGCCGCCACCGTCGCGCGTGCGAAACGGCGCGTCCTGCTCATCGACATCGATCCGCAGGGGAATGCGACCAGTGCGCTTTGGCATCGACAAGAGCACCCTCCCCGCGACGACCTATCGCGTCCTGATCGACGGAAAGCACATGCGTGAGGTCATCATCGAGTCGGACCACCTCGTCGACGCCGTTCCCGCCAATGTGGAACCTCGCGGGCGCTGAGGTGGAACTGGCGTCGCTGGAACATCGTGAGACACGCTGCGCAAGCGCGATCGCCGAGGTGCTGACCGACTACGACTACATCTTTATCGACCGCCCGCCTCCCTCGGCTTTCTGACACTGAATGCACTGGACGGCGGCACACGCCGTCCTCATCCCCATCCAGTGCGAGTTCTTGCCTCGAGGGCGTGGCGCAGCTGATGAAAACCATCAGCCTCGTCAAGGAGCGCGCCAATCCGAAACTGCGTGTCCAGGGTGTCGTGATGACGATGTACGACTCACGGACGCGCATCGCGAGCAGGTCGTCGACGAGGTGCGCGGCGTCTTTGGCGACGCACTTCTATCAGACGATGATCCCGCGCAACGTCCGACTCTGAGGCACCTCCTTCGGGCAGCCGATCACCGCATCGACATCACATCGCGCGGGGCAGAGATGTGTCTGCACCTCGCGAGGAGGTCTGACGCGTGAAGAAGGCTAAAACAGGCGGCCCGGACGTGGGCTCGGCGCACTCGGACCCGAAAAGATGCGCTCACCCTGCCGACCGACCCGCCGCCGGAGGAAAAGACAGAGCCGCTGCAGCCCCTGCGGCATCCCGGCGGAGCTCCACTGACGTCATCCAGCCCATCTGCTTTCAGCGCGCGCCGCGAGTTCGACGAGGCAGCACTGGAGGAGCCGCGCGAGTCCATTGCACAGCACGGCATCCTCCAGCCCGTCACCGTCCGCGACATCGGCGCGGGCAAGTACGAGCTCATTGCGGGCGAGCGGCGTCTCGCGCGCCGCCAAGATGGCAGGGCTCACGACCATCTCGCATTTTTCCGCACAGCAAACGACGCGGAAATGGCAGAGATGGCACTCATCGAGAACCTCCAGCGCAGGGATCTCAACCCAATCGAGGAGGCACACGCCTCATCAGCGGCTCCTTACCGAGTTCAAACTCCTCACAGGAACAGCTTGCGCGCCGCGTCGCGCGCAGCCGCTCGGCGATCGCGAACAGCGTCCGCCTCCCCTGCGCCTCGCGAAAGAGGTGCAGGCATTCATCGCGAACGGCGTTCTCACCATGGGACAGGCATCGTCCGCCTCGCGCTCGAGACCGCTGCGCTGCAGCGTGAGGCGGCAGAGTACATCCAGGAGCACGAGCTCTCGGCGCGCGGCGTCGAGGCACTCGTCAAACGCCTGGCGAAGCGATCCGAATGCACTCAAAAAGCAGCGCCGCCAAAGCCAGAGAAAAAGCCAGACTCTTCGTCCGTGAGGCAGAGGAGCGCCTCAACGCGCAGCCTCGGCACGAAGGCACGCATCCAGACGGGGCGCGAGGAGGGGAAGGGGCGGCTCGAAATCGCCACTCTCCGCCGAGGATCTGGAGCGCCTGCTGTCGCTCCTGACCACACCGGCAGACGGCGCAGCAAAGGAGGACAAGCGTGCGGCACTGCGCGCATTCTCCACGCAGAAATTCACCGTATAGGATGCGGCGTACCGTCTGCCGTCCTCTGCGACATCCGCCTCCCGCCCGTGGGGACGGAGGAGAAGGGAAGAGAGAACTTGTTTTTTAGTAATCTAGTGAGTCGATCAGCTAGCATGATGCAGCCCTCCTGCTCACCGCGCTGTCTCCTGATCTCGTCCTGCTCATCCTCGTCATCTACGTCAGCGGTACGGCTCGACGATGAGCAGCCGCTACCGCGCGATGATGCGCGGCTCGAGCAAGGACGATCTCGAGGGATGCTGATCCAGCACGTGCGCACGGTGGAGGAGGTCGCGGCAACGAACGCACGCATCCTCGAGGAGAACGAACTGATCCGACAGTTCATCCGCCAGTCGCCGTGCGCGCCGCCTCCGTGCGGTCCATGCGCTTTGAGGACATGGGGCGACCTCAGCTATGCCGTCGCCCTGCTCGATGCGGTAACAACGACGGCGTGATCTTCTCCAGCATCTTTGCTCGCGAGACCTGCGCAGCTACATCAAACCGATCAAAAACGGATCGTCGGACCACCCGCTGAGCGACGAGGAAAGGACGTCTGACCAGCGAAGCCATGGCAAACCGCTGCCCATCCAGTACTGAGAAGATATCAACGGATGTCAACCTGCTGTGTCACAGCAGGTTTTCATCATTCTGAGTACGATAGAGAAAATAGGGAACAGGGATCGGACAGAAACATCTCGATGGGGAAGAGGGGACGCGCTGAGCGAAGAACAATCACGCTATAAACTGCAGCTGGTGGATCGGAAACGACACGACACACCGTGCGCCTCTCGCTGCGTGCCCTGCGCCTGCTCGCCGTGGGTGCGGGCGCGGGCGGCACTCGTCGCCGTCGGCTCGATTTTTCTCCATCTACACCCTCACGCACGCCCACCTCCACGAGGAGGAGACGGCACAGCTGCGCGAGGCGAACCGCATCCAGCAGGAGCAGATCCTCCAGATCGCTGAGACCTCCGCGCTCGGGCAGGAGGTCGATGCCTCCAGCGCACGGAGGACGGACTGCGTGCGCTCGTCGGCGCACCGCCGGCGGAGGCGTGACAGCGCAGCACCGGCAGGAGGCCGCGCCGGCACCGACGGGCGGCTGCACCGACACCACCACCGATGAGGTCGGTGAGGCATCCACGATGCTCGAGGAACGCATCGCAGCACGGCGCAGCCCCTCGGAGCCAGCTCGTCACGATGCAGAAGGACGTGCCGGGGCATCCTCCTTCCTGGGAGACGATACACCCGTCACCACCCCTGACGGGCTGGCCGACGGACGGCTTCATCAGCTCGGGCTACGGACTGCGCTGGAACGGCGCAGAGTTCCATCAGGCACCGACATCGCCGCCGAGATGGGCACGCCCATCGTTGCGACGGCGGACGGCGCCGCATCCTCGCGGGCTGGAACGCGGGCGGTTACGGCAACATGGTCGACATCGACCACGGGAGCGGTGTCTCGACACGCTACGGGCGACGCCTCGGCGGTCGTGGGTGACCGCAGGACAGCGCGTGCGGCGCGGACAGATCATCGCCTCACGTCGGCCTCGATGGGCACTCCACGGGGCCGCATCTGCACTATGAGGTGCGCCCTCAGCGGACAGCCCGTCAACCCATCCTCGTACTTTATGATCCATCCGTGCTTTCGTAAGAAAAAGGAGAGCACTATGAACGCATCACCCGCCTGCTCGCCGCAGGAGTCCTCTCCTCCCGCCAGCGGGACGCTGCCGAACAGGAGGCAGAGTCCACGCCGTCACGGCGGCGGAGGAAAGTCACACAGAGGACGCCGCTGCCCCGCAAAAAGAAGATGGCGGGTGTCATCTGCTGCCGCGCGTGGAGGAGTCAGAGGAAAAGGACGATGCGACGCACGACGATGCACTCGACAAGGAGATGGAGGCGGTCGGTGATGGCGACAGCCATGCTGACGCAGCAGAGGAAATCGGATACGGATAATGCGCGGAGACGAAGCCTGCGGGCGAACGCTGATGCGCCTGTTGCGGCAGACACCGCGACGGATGCGGATACTCGCCCCTGGAACCATCGGCTTTTATCACGGAGCCGCCGAAGACGAGAGACCAGTAGATCGGTGAACAAGCCGCGCATGACGGATGCGGCGGATACTGCGGCGCATCGAGGGCACAGAGCATCCCGCCGCCGCAGCAGCGGGATGGCAAGACGGCAGAGAAGGCGGACAAGGCGACCGGGCAGAAGCACAAGGCGGGCAAGACGGCGTGGACAGCACACGCGGTGGATAAAGCCGCCGTCGCCGCTGCCGCAGCGGCAAAAGCGCGAGGCATACGGCAAAGAGACGGCAATCGAGCCCATCACGCTGAAGGACGGCGACTGGGTCTCATCGAGGGCGACGAGCGGCGCGGCTGGTCCGACCCAGCCACATGAAACGCAACGCCGACGGCCCGTCTCCTACTGGCAGCTCATCCTCTACAACAACCTCGGTCGGGCACAGTTCGCCGAGGCGATGAAGAATGCGGACTACGAGCACCTCGGCTACACCATGCAGCGGCGCGTGCTCAGCCCGAAAAAGAACGCCATCAGCACCTGGCGATCCTCGCTCACGACGGGAATGAGTGCACTCATCACGGAGAGCAGCCGCGAGGGCACCGCGCCGTGATCCGCGCGAACACCATGACAGAGAAAGAGCGCGACGCCGTACGGCAGGAACTGCGCCGAAAGAAATAACAGCGAGGGCTTGCTGTGTGAAAGGTGAACTTCGCAGTAAGCCTTTTTAGGAAATCACGGATAGAGAGACTGATCTTATGAGAAAAATAAGTTTTATTATTCCCAATGCGTGGGGCAATATTTATACCAGATTTTTTTCCCATCAAAGGATCTGGTCGATGGAACGTGGACGTTGGATGACGTTGATGAGCCGTATCTTGAGGCATGGTACGACATGAACGGTGAAACGGACGATGAAACGGACGAGTTTATTTGTGTCTAGGTGTTTTTCAAATCAGGATTTTTTCTCATTACTCGGGTCACGTGTATTATATCGTATCAGGTAAATTCAGTTTAACATCGCCCCGTAAAACAGAAAGAATGGTCTGAATCCACCTTGTATAGAAATCCTTTATCACAGACAGCGTATATGTAGATGTCTATGCTGCCGATGAGAAGATATTGTTTTACGTTGATGATACGCAATAACGCAGGCTTTGAGAATATTGAACTGATGGATAACAGAGGGGCGGATCAATGTGACAGCGGAAAACAGCACGAATATAAAAGACCCGATTGCACTGATTCGGCGATATTTTCCATCGAACTTATCCTGCGACGATCCGGCATATCAGTCATCAGCAGAGCATCAGCGGGCTTGTCAGGAGACAAAAAGATGCTTGAGAACACGAAATGGCTGAGTGTCTTACGAATAAACTGGAGCGTATTTTCTATCCGTATCCCTTAATCAATTGGATCAATCTGGAGACTATCCGGACATTGAATATAAAATTCTCCTGCATAAACATCATGATATACTCGATGATGATGATCTTCCCAACGCATCTAAAAAGGAGTACGCAGAGAGGTTCTTTATGGATCAGCATCATAGGAAAGTACTATTACTATAGTGATAGAAAAGATGAAAAAGAAGTCGGATCAATATTCTTTTTGCTATGATACCCTGCGTGAAACAGATGAAATTGCGATGATACAACGACTGGAACAATTCCTTACGCAGGAAGGTTATGCCAAAGTTCCTCGAGGGCGCTGCCAATTATATTCTTGAGGATATCGAAACGGAATTATCCGTACGAGGGAGAGACGACGATCTTCAAGCGTCTGTTCAATGATTTATGGACGAATGAAATAACAAATTTGGAGGTTTGGCTGCCTTGACGACAGGTCTCTCTCGAATGGTTAAGTGAAAAGAGCACCTTGATCGCTGCGTCTGTTCCATCCGTCCGGCACGAACAAATCGAAAACAACCATAATAAACAAGTATAATTCAAATATATGTTGAGAATAATTTTCGCATATTGACAGGTTGTTTTCACTCTGTTAAACTGTTCTTAATTACATAGGTATAGAGGTACATTGTACCTCTCGGTTTCCGAGCAAAAGCATCTAAGGGCGACGCCTATGATGCTGCGCCTGCGCCGCAGGGAGCGATCTCTGCAGTGCACAGGGTTTCGGCAGAAATGCCGGAGCCTCCCTTCCGAACGCGGTTTCTGCAGAAAACCACGCCCCCTGAAAAGGAAACGACAACATTGCCGCGTTAAAGGCGATAACGGGATATTTTAATGCAAAATATCCCTTGGATTCGTCTGCTACGAGGGACTGTTTGTCGTGCCCTCGGGTGCGTCGGACGGTTCCTCCTTTATTATTTTATACGGAGTAGCCTAGGCTTTCACGGGATTGGTTTTATATATCTGATGTATGGGAAGTATTGACGCAAGTTTTCGAACCGCCCGCCGTTCTGCGCGAAATGGTATCTGTGTTGATCGGCAGGATGGATCGGGGATTGGCATGGCGGCAGTCTTCCATGGAGACAGGAGGCATAATGTGAACAAAAGGGAGAGCTTTGGAGTGCATATCTCGCAAAAAGGCTTCAGCCGGCGGAATTTCCGCGGGCTGCGTGACCTCACGTCGCTCATGGGGCTGGCACAGACAACCTCCACGAAGGTCGTCGGAGGCCGCCGAGGCGAAGCGCTGCCGGTCGTTATCTGGCTGCAGTGCGGCATGAGTGCATCGGGCTGCGATGAGTCGTTCATCCGCTCGGGCGTACTGCTCGCCTCGGATCTCGTGCTGAACGAGATCGCGCTCGAGTACAGCCATCTCCTCTGCGCCGGCGAGGGTGAGGCATCTGAGGCACACCTTGAGGAGACGATCAAAAAGCATCATGGCGAGTACATCCTCGCCGTCGAGGGCGCGGTCTCGTCGGAGAGCACGCTCACACCTGCATGTCGGGTGGACACTCGTTCGAGCACACGCTGAAGCACGCCGCGGAGGGGCAAAGGCGGTCATCGCCTACGGCACGTGCGCGACGGCAGGCGGCATCCAGGCTGCTGCGCCGAACCCTGACGGAGTCTGGGGCATCCGCTCGCTGATCGGAGCAAAGCCCTTTATCGCTGTGCCGGGCTGCCCGCCGATCCTCGAGGTCATGACGGGCGTCGCCGCGCACGTCGCACCTTTTCGGCACACTGCCGCCGCTCGACGGCGAGGGACGTCCGCGTCAGTTCTACGGGCAACCGCATCCACGGACACCTCGCTACCGCCGTCCGTTCTTCGACGCGGGCATGTTTGCGAGCGTTTCGATGACGCGGGTGCCAGGGGCGGCTGGTGCCTCTAATGCTCGGCTGCCGCGGCCCCGAGACGCTACAACTCCTGCGGTAATATGCGCTGGTATCAGGACTCGTACCCGATCCAGTCGGGCGCACCCTGCATTGGCTGCAGCAACGCGAACTTCGGGATCAGGCGCCGTTCTCCGAAGCGTCTGCCCGAGTACAACGGCATCGACGTCGACATGGTCGGTGCAGGCCTTGCCGTCGCGACGGCAGTCGGTGTCGCGGCACACGCGGGTGCGAGCCTTGTGCAGAAGAGATGTCATGAGAAGCAGCTCGAAAAAGAGGGAAAGCAGGTGCATGAATGAAACACGTCGTTGTCGATCCAATCACCCGTATTGAGGGACATCTGCGCGTTGAGCCGCAGGTGGACGAGGCATCGGGCAAGGTCACGGATGCCATCTCCTCCGGCACGGCATGGCGCGGCCTTGAGCTCGTCATGAACGACCGCGATCCGCGCGATGCATGGGCATACATTCAGCGCATCTGCGGCGTCTGCACGTCCTCTCATGCGCTCGGCTGTCTGCGTGCTGTCGAGGACGCATTCGGCATCACGATTCCGAAGAACGCACACTACATCCGCAACATCATCGCGGCGTGCCTCGGACATCAGGATCACATCATCCATTTTCACCACCCACGCACTCGACTCGGGTCAGCCCGCTCGAGGCGCTGGAAGGCGGATCCGCGGCGACGGCGGCGCCCAGAGCACGGTGCTCCAGACCCATCGCTCTGCCGTTCCGCGGGCCAGCGGCATTCGACACGGATGCCTACCCGCACGACTCACCCGATCGCATCGCCGGACTACTACGCCGCGATCAAGGCAGGTGCAGAAGATCGTCGACAGCGGACAGCTCGGCATCTTCTGCGCAGTGGTGGGATCATCCGACCATCAGCTCCTCCCGCCCGAAGTGCATCTCGCGGCGATCTCGCACTATCTTGAGATGCTCGACAAGCAGAAGGATCTCGTGGTCCCGCACGTCGTCTTCGGCGGCAAGAACCCGCATCCGCACTATGTGCTCGGCGGCATGCCCTGCTCCATCTCGATGGAGGACGGCAACGCACCGATCAACACGGGCACGCCTCGCGATTGTCGACCGCTCGATCAATCAGGCACGCCAGCGATGAACGACTCATTATCTCCCGACGTGCTCTCGCCATCGGACATCTCTGACGTCCAGCAGGGCTACACCTCGGGCGGTGGCCCCGCGAAAAGCGCGTGCTCGCCTCGGCATGTTCCCCGAGGAACCGTTCTCGCTGCGACGAACGGCGACTTCTTCAAGAACTCCCTCGCGCCGCAACGGCGTCGTCGAGGACTCTCGCCTCGGGCGCCGCGAATGCGAAGGTCTACGACTTTACGGAGAAGGATCTGACGGATGCCGACGGCGTCGCAGAGAGCGTCGAGCACGGCTGGTGAGGAGTACAAGGGCGGCGACGACAAGGCACTCCACCCGTGGAGGGCGGAGACGACCCCGCACTGTCACAGAGCCGAAGAAGGCACGAAGACCGAGTGGAAGGCGCTCAACGAGCAGGGCAGTACTCTGGCTCAAGACGCCGAAATGGCGCGGCAAGCTCTGCGAGGTCGAGCCTCTGGCACGCTACATCGTCCTCTGCACACGAAGGCAAAAGCAGGGCCTCGGCGACCTGACGTGGGCAGAGCAGATGATCGTCGATCAGATCGACGCCGTGACGAAGGTGCTGAACGTCCCTGTCGAGGGCATGGCTGCCTCCACGGTCGGACGCATCGGCGGCGTGCGCCTCGATGCACAGCCGCAGGCGGAGATCAGTGCGCATTTCTTCGACAAGCTCGTCGCAAACATCAAGAGCGGTGACACGCGTGTGGTGAACAACGACAATGGGGATCCCCGACTGCGGCGAAGGCAGCAAAAGGGCGCCGGTCTCGACGAGGCACGCGGCGCGCTCAGTCACTGGCGGTCATCAAAGGACGGCAAGATCGCGAACCATCAGGCGGTCGTTCCGACGACGTGGAATGCCTGCCCGCGTGACGATGCCGAGGGTCATGGAGCCACGAGATGTCGATGATGGATACGCTCGTCAAGGTCGCGGACAAGCCGCCTGAGATCGTCAAGGCAGTCCGTTCGTTCGACCTGCATGGCGTGCTCGACCCACCTCTTCAACGCGAAGGGGAGAAGATCCGCGTCGTGACGACCGATCCATACGCGGGCGTCAGCGTCGACAACAGCAGGGGCGAACCGCATGAAACAAGAAGTACGCAAGGAGTACTATCTCTTTAGTCCCTTTCTGCGCATCTTCCACTGGCTGATGGTCATAGCGATCATCGTGCTTTTCATCACGGGCTTCTCATCACGAAGCCGCCCGCGATGCTCTATGCGGAGCCGGATGCGTCGCCGCTCCTGATGAACGTGACGCGCAACGTCCACTTCATCGCGGCGTTCGCGTTCTGCGCGGCTTCATCGGCCGCGTCTACGGTTTCATCATCAACCGCGGCGACCGCCTTTTCCCGCATTTCTGGGAGAAGTAGCACACGGACACGATGGAAGTGGCGCAGCACTATATGCTGATCAAGGCGACGCACGAAGCCGTTCCTGCGCAACCTGCTCGCACGCGGATCGTACGCAGGGCCTCACGTGCTCGTGGCGATTGAGGTGCTGACGGGCTGTGCCAGCTACATATGACCGAGCTGTCCGCGATCGGCGGCACCTCTTCGGCTGCGAACGCTGTGCTCGGCGGCGAGATGATCTCGCACTATGTCCATCACTATGCGGCATGGGGCGATCATTCTCTCTAGTGATTGGGCATTTCTACATGGTCGTCCGCGCCGAGTTCATGGAGGGCGAGGGCAGAGGTCTCGAGTATGTCTCGCAGGCTCGAAGCTCCTGCGCCATACCCCGGCAGATGCCAGCGACGTGGAGTAAGCAGTGTCGTGCAGGCACCTCGCTCTGCAAGCAACAGGTGCCCTCGCCCGCTGTGGCAGGGGAGGCGCTCTGATGAATGGTGGATTTCGCCTCCCCGTCGCGACGGGGAGGTGGCCGCTTGCGCTCGGTGGGGGCGCTGGAGCAATCAGGCACCTCTGACACGATGAGCGTTTTCGCTAGCGCAAGCAATATGCTTTTTGTTCGGAGAAAAGGAGTTTTCTATGGTAAAGAATGCGGCTGCGGCTCGCAGAGCATCGACGCATCTGCAGTTTTTTTGTGAAGGGCTACACTGAGGAGAATGCCGCTGTGGAAAAGGCGCTCCTGGGCTGCCTGGCGTCCTCTACGTGCACATCCACACGCGCACGACGGGAGACGACGCGGACTGTGACCCGGCAAAGACGAAGATGACGGAGCTCATCAGCAAATTTGCCGCGCATGGGCTTTCGGCGGAGCTCTAAGATGCACGAAATGGCGATTGCCGAGGGCATTTTGGATATTGCCCTGGACTACGCACAGAAAAATGGCGCAGCGTGCATCGAGCGCATCGGCCTCCTGCTCGGCGAATTGTCGGGCGTGGAGACCGATGCGCTGCTGTGTTTTTCCTCCTTACGGCAGAGCATGATCGCGGCAGATGCTGTGCTCACGTGGAGCGCGTCCCCTTACGGGGCGCTGTCACGACTGCGGCAGGGAGCGGCACATTCGTCCGCAGGATCACCTCTGCCCCCATTGTGGCGGCGGAATGGAGGTCATCGGCGGCCGCGAGATGCGCGTGGATTATATAGAGATGGAATAGAGCGGCACAGCCGCATGTGAACAGCCCACAAAAGCTAGTTGCTAAGACTAACTTTTGTGGGCTGTTTATGTTGAAGATATCGTGCAGGGGAAGGTGTGTCCTCGTTAGGGAGAGGTGATATTCCTGCCGCACGGCTAGAGCAGCTTAGGGGCGACTTCTCCTTGGGGCAGTGCTGCTGTTTATCGCTGATCCCTTTAGTCCGCCATCCTCATTGAGGATGCATATAACACGGTCTCACAGTACGATGTTGAGTGGTGTCGTACGCCAAATTGATAGTCGGTTAATTCTGACGCAGATAGGGTGAGGATACGATCATATCGGAGCAGCAGTGATATATGCACACAGCACTCTTTGGACGATCACGCTTGATGATGCATACCGCCTTGCAGCATGTTCATCTCGTATCCTTCAATATCAGCTTTAATAAAGCCAACATGCTCTATCTTTCAAAAAGTTCATCCAGTGTGAAATGGTGATGGACTTTTTCATCATCGATGCATGGGATATCAAGCACACGCGCTCAAGGAGGTCGCTTGTCCGCCCCCCGACAAACGCCATGGGAACTGATCTTCCCAATACCCGCCCTGATAAGACGAATGCGATCCTCAGTGAGCGCCCATTCCTGGTGCAGACGCTCTACGCGCGTCGATAGTGCCAAGAATGTCACGGGGGTTAGGGCTCAATCCATAGATGCGTGTGAATGCACCTTGTCGATCGTGACAGATATTGCTCAATTGTGTCCCCAACGTAGGCCCCCTATATCCACAAAAACCTCTTTATGGGCACAACCTGAGAATGCCTGGAGTGCAAAAATATAGGGTGCGGTCGAAGTACTGCGGAGGGCGATTCTCGCTGTGCCAGAGATGCGATCTGCATAAACACAGAGAATTCCTGGTCGAGTACGGCGGCATTCGCCAATATCTCCTTTCGCACGGCGAGCGAGACGAATTCTGCTACGGTGAGAAGGGATTTCCATGACTGGAGCTGCGCTCCAATCGCTCGGCAGGTCTTGCGGTCATAGGAGCATAGGAGCACTGTTGCGTTTGGGTAGCGTGGAATGTCACGAGGAGGGACGACGGGCACGCCGTGATACCCCTGACGCATATTTTGACTCATTGTTGTCTACATAGGCAAGAGGGTGAATGCACTCTACATCAAAGCAGGGAAAATGCAATCCGTCGTTGCGCCTGTCCCAAACACACAGGAAATCTTGTTTATCTCCTCGTACTTCATTCACACGCTTTGCTGATGCACTGAGACCCTCTTTAAGCGTGAGCAGCCAATCATTCGCTGTCATTATATCGTTCTCCTTCCACTGACATTAAAGAGACTCAGTGACAAAGAGTTTTCTATACGCCCCTCGGTACTCAACTGAACATCCTCAAACATAGAGGAGATCTCGACGTTCAGCTCGTCCCAGCGATTGTCGGGATTGAGCGTGGGAAGCGAGGGGTCTGCGTAGCTCGCTGTACGCGTGGCGGAATCCGTCAAATCCTGCGATCGCGACAGTTCTTGCTCCGATACTGTTGAGCAGGCGCAGAGCCGCGATGACGGCATTGTCAAAAATGCGGCCAGCCACGCTTGATCGCACGATTGAAAGTTCAGCGTGAGCACCTTTTTCTGTATCCGCAGCCTTGATGCTTGAGAGAACAATCTTCTTCGTCCGGTTAAAGATCTGTTCATGTGCGCTTTGCGCATAGTCATAACGTGCGCTGTTGACGAAGAATAGATAGTCGTAATCGTAGTCTGCACAGATTGCATTGACGCCGATGACGACAGGGCGTTCCGCTTCGATAAATGCCTTTCCTACCCCGCTGCTTATCGATGATGGAACGCCCTGGTGCGACGAGGAGTACCGTACGGCCATCGAACGTCTTACGCAGCGTTTGCACAGCCGCTTCATCATCCACGAGACGGGACTGGTCTTCCAGATAACGGTCCTCCAAGAGGTCATAGTCATATTTGCGTCGTTCTGCCTGAGAGAGTGAAGCGATGATATTGCGCATGTCGCGTGCATTCGTCCGATGGTTGCGCTGCAACTAGGCAATGTTGTTGACGTGACACTGGTACATTCCGGCGATGAAGTAGGGCGTGGAATACCCCCATGCATAGGCCTGCTGAAAGGGCTCCATACAGGTGTCTGCAGCATCCAGAACGGCATCCATATCGTAGTTCCCATCCTGTTTGCGATCGAGATAACTCGCAACGAGTTCGGTCGTGGCATTTCCGGCACCGCGCCCCATGCCGCAGAGACTTGCATCGACAATGGCGCTGCGCCCTGTTTTTGAGAAGTTCTACGAAGTGCATCGTCAGGGCAAAAGAGAGCTGCTGATTGTTGTGCGAGTGAAGCCCATCGCAAATGTCAGGATCAAGGTTTGCATCCAGTGTCTTGACAATACGTTCGAGATCCTCTGCGAACATCGCGCCGAACGTATCGACGACGGAGATCGCGACCGGGCGGCACGCATTGATACACCGTGCGAGATCCTTCAGATCCGACGCACTGTAGGCCAGTGTATTCGCGGCCTGCAAAAAGATACGGTAGCCCTTTTCCCGCACGCGCTCCGCCACGGCGATTCCCTCGTGGTGCTTTCCATGCGGGAACACGACGCGCACCGCATTGATGGACATTCCATCACATGGGGGAAGCTGATCTACGTCGTAGCGATCCCAGTCGATCATGGCAACATACTCAATGTCGTCTTGCCGATCCACCATATACGGAGCCGCATCCTGCGGCAGGTGGAAATAGGAGCTCCCCTCCTCGTGTGCACTATCCTTGAGCCATCCGACTTCGATAATGTCGACACGCGCTTCCTGCAGCTTCTTGATGATGCCCTTGATCGCGCTCGTTCCGAACTTGAGCCATTGATATAGGCACCATCACGCAACGTACAGTCGAGCAGTGCACCTCTTTTTTCATCGTATGACCTCCTCGAAAAAATTAAAACGCCTGTCTGCCGTACTGCCATAGACCGCGCAGCGTTTCATCCTCCGCTACAGAAACGGTTGCAGAGGGATAGCCTGCGGCGATGGCCTTGCGAATCCCCCCGATCCGCCTTGCAATACCGCCGGAGAAAAGGAGCTCGCTGATCGACTGCCCCGGGATCTGTACCTTCGTTCGCAGCCCACAGAAAATTTTGCACCATGGCATAGAGGATACTCGATGCAAGCGAGCCGAGACTTAGATCATGCTCACCAAACCCTGCAAGGAGCCCGGTGAGACGATCCGAACACGGATTTTCAAAGAAACTCAGATCCACGTCGAAATGCGCAGACGCAGACGTATCTGCCGCCGTTAAAAAGACGTGCCAGATTTCCGATTCGTCTGCTTTTACGCCAAAGCGGATGAGGATGTCCTGTAGAAAACGGATGTAGACATTGAGTGCGCGCCCCGAGGGGAGATGCGGCAGGGTACGAAGCCACCGTCCGTTGAAGTAAGGGCGGGTCTGTACCATGGTGCAGGGATGATAGGCATCGGTCAGAACACTGACCTGCGCACCTGTACCGAGGTTGAACGAGAGCTGGTCTGCATGATGGAGACCGGCACCCAGCAATGCTGCCTGTTGATCGCCGATCGCAGGACATGCCTCATAGCGTATGCCGTCGAGATCAAATGTAACGGTACGTTCCCCCACCTGCGGAAACTGCACGCGATCGTTGCCTCGCCGCTCGTACCAGCGGACGGCTCCAGTCACCATCCTCCAGGTCGTACAGCCCACTCGCTGCAGCATTGGTCGGATGGGTGGGGACAGCAGCGTTGGACAGTGCACGCAAAAGGTAGTCTCCAAGAGTGCAAAAGAAAAGTTCGCCGTGCATCCTGTCCAACATACCGCATTGAGAAAGATAGCGTAAATTTGCACTGGGGAGAAACCACGGAGCGGCATGCCTGTATGGCGCAGTGCATCGCCATGTTCCCGCGTCAGGAAAGAGACAGCTGTCTCCTCTGCGAGAGGCATTGTACCGAAGGAGCGCCGCCATGACACATAGTCCATCTGCGGCACACCTGCGCGAATTTGTCAGCAGGAATCCAGTGCATCTCATTGGCCATGCAGAGGCGTGCACACCGCTGCCCTGTCGTGAGTTCCGTCAGCATCGCACGTACGGCGGAAAGCAGTGCCTGTGCCTGTGTGGGCATGAGCAGCTCCTCCACCGTTTTTCCCCTGTGCCACGGGGGGCGCGGAGCGATGCAGCGTTTACGCAGGGTGCCGTCCCTTCGAAGACGGCGCCCTTTAGAAAACTCGCCCCACAATCAAGCGCGATAGTAATCATGCGTTGTCTCCAGATAATCGCAGAACTTCCCGGCATAGCGACGCATCGAGAACCATCGGATGAACGATCAGATGACTTTTTCGATCGAGCATGGCAAAGGAGAGCGTGTTGCCGCGTACTTTTTTATCCGTACGGATCAGATCAAATACCGTATGCGGCTCATCGATCACCATTTCTTCCGTGAGGAACGCGCGCTTGATCAACGCCTTGACATCGAGGTAGAGCGACTCGTCAATCAGTCCCTCCTTCCATGCAAGGTAGTTCACGACATCGATCCCCAGATCACCGCCGTCCCATGGGCAATGGCGTGCTTCGTGTACGCTTCCAGTGCGTGGCCGAAGGTATGCCCATAGTTCAGCACGCGGCGCAGATCTGATTCAAATTCGTCTGCCTCAATGATTTTCTTCTTTTCCGCAAGGCCGCGATGAATGTAGTAGGTAATGCGCTCACAGGGGATATAGGAGGACTCTGCCTTCAGTTCCTCATAGAATGCTGCGTCACTCGTCAGGGAGAACTTTAGAATCTCCCCCCATCCATTCAGGTAGTCTGCCGGAGACAACGTGTCGATAAAATGTGCATCGATGAAGATCTCTTTTGGCGGATAAAAAGACGCCAATTTGATTCTTTGTACGCACCAACATTGATGCCGCACTTGCCGCCAATGCAGGAATCGCACATCGAGAGCAGTGTCGTCGGGAAGAAATACCAATCAACATTGCGCAGAAACAGATTGCTCGCCATGGTCGCAATATCCTGCGTGATTCCTCCGCCGAAGCAGATGACCTTCCAGTTTTTTCGGACGCCGAGCTGCTGAAAGAATGAAATAAGGTTCAGCACCGTATACATATTCTTCTTTTTCCTCGACGGATCCATGAAGAAAATGCGTTGGCGTTCAATTCCTGCAAAAGGCAGATTCATAAAGGCGGTACACTATTCCAGTCCAGGACATAGACGAGCTCGCCGCCGAGCTGCGCCAGTGTTGTACGAAAATCATCAATAAAGGAAACGCGATAATCATACAGGTTCGAGTGTATGTCCAAGTGTTCCATCATTTGTGTCCTTTCTCTAGGGAATCGCTGATAAAATAGACCTCCTGATTGGCGTAGAATTTCGCCAAAGTGGGGGCGAAAAAGATGCGTCGTGGCAGTGCCGGAATGATCCGTTCTTCCCTGATGGAAGAGCCCCCGTCCACGGTCAGAACCGCGCCTGTGATGTAGGATGCATCATCGGAGATGAGAAATGAGGCCGCGCGTGCCACATCGGCGGGCTTTTCCCATGCGCCCCATTGGAATGGAGGGAGAACCCGCGAGAAACTTTGTTCTCACAGATGGGGGTATCATTAAAGCCCTGGCAGAGACAATTGACCCGAATATCCGGGGGCATAGTTCTGCACAGAGCTGTGAAAACTCGATGAGCGCCGCTTTTGACGGCGCATAGAGATACTGGCTTCTGCCTGCAATATAGGGACTGCAGTCCACCGATAGAAGCGATATTCAGGATGTTGCCGCCTCGCCGACAGACCTCATCGATGAATGCTTGTGTCATGAAGATGGCGGAACTCACATCTCGTTCGAATACGAGGTCATAGGGCCCTCAGGGGTGACTTCTTCGAGCCGATACGTTTTGAAAATGCCTGCATTATTGACGAGAACATCGATGGCAAAGCCACTTGCCGTGATCGCTTTGCGCAAATCGCCAATGGCATGAGCATCTGTGAGATCGCAAGGAAAGAATTGTGCGCGGATGGCGGAGTGTCGTGCCGTGAGCGCATCGATCAGCGTTTCGCCGCGTGCGTGATTGCGTCCGACTGCGACGATGGAGGCGCCCTCCCGGCAAAGCAGTGTGCCATCGCCTCGCCCAGCCCGGATGTTGCCCCTGTGATCAGGATCGTCTTGCCCTGCAGACGCTGCATAGCCCCTCACCTCAGTTTTCTGTCAGATGTTGTTTCAAAATATCGGCATGATGTTTTGATGCAGGAAGAAGAAATTGACTTCCTGTGTCTCGTCTGTCATCTCCGAGAGCTCGACGAGAGTGATTGCGGAATGTCGTGCAGCAGTAGCCAAGTCCTCTCATATAGTCAATGATCTCGTTGGGATGATAGCCAGCGCTTTGCATGTTTTCGGAGCATTTCTGCGTAGACGATGGGATGTGAGGTCTCCAGCGTTTGGCGTGCGCCAAGGAGTACATCACGCTCTGCCCCTCGACATCACATTTTAGAATGTGACAGATGGGATGTGATGTACCGCACAGAAGTTGTCGACTGTATCGATCTTGCAGTGTACTTCCTGCATTTTGATCCGTCCCGCATACTCACCCTCCGGTGTGCTTTCGAGCGAGTAGTAGTCATCCTCGTTCGGGTGCATAGAGGCAGCCTCTGATGCCCCCGGGAGATAAAAGACGGCGTCGCCTATCTTCTCAGCGAATCCATGATTAAATGTATGGATGTTTTTCGTAAGCTGTGGATTGAGCTGCAGGTTTGCCTGCATTTTTCTTATAAGTGACCGGGATCGGTCCTACGGTATAGATCACTGCTCCGGGCGTTGACTGTGCGATATTTAGGGCTGAAGATACCCGCATTCCCGCCGACATCGAGGACAACATCGCCACTGCGTAAGAGCCCCGTCAGAAAATCGAAATCCTCCTGCTCATAGTCGCCCTGCAGAGCGACGGCCTCTTCTGCGCGCGAGATTGTTTCCTCGAAATCCATGTAAAAAGCGAATTCCGTCCATGGCGGCATCTTTTTCCTGCATGAACAAGTACGATGCCATCTTTTCGGATCTCGATTCGGTTTACGCTGTCGTTCCACGCGATCACGCGCTGCAGCTCAACGAGTGCACGCATTCGCTCGCGTACGAGCCGCCAATAGAGTTTCTTTTGAATCCATCCCATCTGGAATGCTTTTGCCAAATCAAGTAATTTCACGGACATTCTCCTTATGCTAAATATCTCTGTCATCTTGGAGGTGATAGCCTTCTATGGTGCGTTGCAGTCCTTCCCTGAGACTGTGATCGCCGGTAGCCGAGGGCTTTTAGCTTTTCGCATGAGATGCGGACTGTTTTTCGGTGCCGGCATGTAACCATCAGGAAGTGTTGCTTGAACACGACGTTCAGCTTTCTTGCTGTACAGAACGAAGCAATGGTCTTGGCGAACTCCAATATGCTGGTATTTTCTTCTGCGGCTACGTTGTATGCCTCCCCCGGTATACCAAGGAAGAGGATTCGAAAATATGCGCGCACAGCGTCAGCAATGTAGAGGAAGGGGCGCTCGGCGCTTCCGTCACTTGTTAGTACAATGTCTTCTTCGCGCAGAACATTACCAACGAAATCGGTAAAGACCCGTCCGTCATCGAGGGGCATGAGTGGAGCGTAGGTATGTGCAATGCGGACGATTTTCACGGGGAGTTTTGCGCCGTGATGCATAGGCGTGGCACAGTGCCTCTGCCGCTGCCTTTCCCATAGGGTAGCAGCTGCGGTCAGAAAGGGGATCGATCCGTCCGATGTAGTCTTCCGCCAAGCAAGGGGGCGTCCTCTGTAAAAATGCCTCCGTAGCTGTCACAGCTGCTGAAGTAGAGCATGCCTTTTACGCCCTTTTTCCCGTGCCAAGACGAGGACGTTGCGCGTGCCAAGAATATGCCCTCGATCGTCCCGATCGGATCACTCCCCGTAGAACTTCGAGACTCGCCTGTCCTGCCGCATGAATGATGTAGTCCAGTGTCCCGTCGATGGACAGAGGGGCTCGGACATCCTGCTGCAGGAGTGAGCGCGTAGATTCGTCGTGTCAAATCGCCTTTGCGCCTTTTTGAGATCTCGCTGCACGGCCAGGATGTGAATGCCCATGCGGCGTGTTTCATTGAGATACAGCAGCGTTTCTACTACATAAGAGGCTAGGATGCCGCTCGCACCGGTTACGAGCACACGTGCATTTCGCAGCCGTTCAGGGAAGATATCTGCTGTGATTTCTGCGATCCCTGTGTCACGATTGTATTTCTCGCTATGTTTCTCGGGGAATAGTTTGATGATCGGATTACTGAGGCGCATCTTGTCGCGAATGACGTGCTCAATTGCACGTGCGCATACTGCGAAGCAATGAGGATTGGGATCCCTGCTTCTCGTACAGGACGTCGGGGGCTTCGATCGGATGACCGTACGCCGTACAGCCATGATAGTTTTGATTGCCGTCAACGATCCCGCATATTCGGTGTATGTTCAGAATACCAAGTTGGACGAGCATCGCTGTCTGGGTTCCTGCCCCCATACATAGAAATTATTTTCGCTGCCCCCAGAAAGACGCTCTCGCAGCACGTCCGACAGCGCGCAGCGTTTGTCACGTATTTCTGCATGGCGTGTTTTTCCTTTGCCGTGTGCTGTGTTTTTCCTTCTGTAGGGCATTACGCGACCATAGACTGTAACGATTGCCTGCCAGTCCGAACATCGGCACAGTATCTTGTATCGTAGCGCAGCAAGTCAACCCTTCGCAAGCGAAAAGGGCAGACAGGCTGTCAATATCGAAATAGTTGATGTGTTCCACACTGAATTCCTGGTAGAGATCGTTATGTAATGGGAACTGTTCCACATCGGGAGTGAGAATGAAGATTTTTCCGTTTTCATCGAGCAGGGAGTTACACTCTGCGATTGCACTGCGTAGGTCAAAGAGATGCTCCAGGACACCACTTAGGATGATTAGGTCGAAGCGTTCACCCAAGAGACTTTTCGGCAAATGACCTAAACCTCCACGATGCGCAGGAATACGAAGCGTTTTTTCTACGAACTGGCAGTTTCGCTCCGCATATTCCAGACCGGCCAGATGTGTAAAATCTCTTTGCTGTAGTTCGGCGAGCAGTCCACCAAAAGCACAGCCGATATCCAGTATCCGTGCATTTTTTTCGATGTGTTGCTCTAGAAAATCTGCGGTGCGTCGATATACGCCTTTCACAGCCTCCGAGAGGACGAATGAATCTCCGTCGTAACGTGACAGCATGGCGTAGTATTCATCAAGGGCATGGATTCTTCCATATTGCCTGCATAGAACAGGCCGCACGATGGGCACAAGCAGACGTCATACCTGCGAAATGGCACAAGTGTGGCGGCAGGTGAAAAATCTCGATGAAACAGAATTTCTGCTTCGTCTGTTGAGGTTCCACAGATTGGGCATGTCGTACGTAGCCTTTTCATATAGATTGTTCTCCTTAACTATTGGATCAACTCGAGAATATTTCCCTCTGGGTCAGGCAAAATGCACATCTCTTTCCATTGGGGAATGTTACAGGTGCTGTGAGGATTTGTCCGCCATGTCTGCACAGACGTGCGAGATTCCATCCATATCGTCAATGCCAAGGCATATATGGGCTGTTCCCACGGATGCAATGGCAGACCGAGGCGATGAGATGCAGCGCGGTGAGTACGTCGTTTTGGGTGCGGTGACCTCGATCAGTTCGATCATATCACCATGCCCTGTCTGCTGGCCTCGTTCTGTGAGCAGTTTTGAAATCCTGACACAGCCGTCCGCTGATTCCAGGATGGACGTAATTAGCGCGTCATGCGTTTCCTCTTGCGACTAATCGCCTTCATGAGAAAGACATTTTCAAAAAATTGCTGTTCCTGTATGAGATCGCGAACATAGATGCCAATGTGCCGAAGCTCTGTCATTTCGCATCTCCCATCCGTGATGATTTAGAGAGGGAATCCCTTCTATATATATCGAACAGGAATGCCACTTGATAAAGTATTTTCACAGATCACCCGATAAAAATAGTAGAATTTAGAAGATTCAAACCGTGAGATAGATGCTGGCGTGAAAGAAGGAAAAGGGCGCGGGTGAGTAGAATAAAAAGGTAGAGTACTGTTGTGTGTGGATAATTACGAATCGCTGATAAAATAGACCCTCAGATTGGCGTCAGATTTTTCGTCCGATTGAGGCGGCAAACCGGACGCATAGCAAGGGCTATGGAGGATTTGCTAACGATAAGCGGGCGAAAAAGATGCGTCAAGATAGCTGTGCGAATTTATCAGCTACTCAAATGGAGATGTACTAAAGCGATGAAAGTAGTTGTAAAAGCGGACATTCTGGGGCGCAACGATGCGGCGGCGGCGGAGAACGCGGCGCTCTTTGCGCAGCAAGGGATCTATGCGCTGAATCTGCTCGGCTCGCCGGGCGCGGAAGACGTCGCTCCTCGAGCGGACGCTGCAGGAGCTCGCGGGTGATCTGCGCGTGGCGGTCGTGGAGGGAGATCTCTTTACGACGAAGGATGCGGCACGCATCGAGCGCGCGGCGCGCCCGTCGTGCAGATCAATACGAGCGGCGGCTGTCATCTCGATGCGGCGATGGTCGCGGCGGCACTCGACCGCCTCCGATCTCGATGCGCTCGATCTCCTCGTGATCGAGAACGTCGGCAATCTCGTTTGCCCTGCTGAGTTCGCGCTCGGCGAGGATGAGAAGGCGGTCGTTCTGAGCATCACGGAGGGCGACGACAAGCCGCTGAAGTACCCCTGATCTTTTAAGGAGTCGGCGGCGGCTGTGCTCAGCAAGGTGGATATTCTCCCGTATACGAATTTCGATATGGCGTCGGCGCGTGCGGACATCACGGCCCTGCATCCCGGGATCGCGCTCTTCCTGTCTCCCTGTCAGACGGGCGAGGGGCTCGCGGACTGGTACGCGTGGCTGCGTGCGCAGGTGGCGGCAAAAGAAGGCGGGAAGGAGGTGCACTGATGGAGGAGTCGATTGTGCCCGTTGCGCCTGTGACGGTGCTCGGCATCGGCAATATCATTCTGCGCGACGAGGGTCCGGCGTGCGTGCGATGGAGTATCTGGAGCAGCACTGGGCGTTCTCCGAGGGATGAGAGTGCGCCTGCTCGATGGCGGGACGCTTGGTCCTGAGCTGCTGCACTTCGTCACGGGGACGCAGCATCTGCTGATCCTCGATGCGGTCTCAGGTGACGGTGCGCGGGGACGGCCTACCGCTTTGAGGATGATGCGATTATGGCGCATTTTTCAGGAAAAGGTCTCGTCGCATGAGATCGGCATACAGGATGTGCTCGCGTGGCTGACGGTGACGGATCGGGCGATCCCTGAACGTGGTCGTGCTCGGGATGCAGCCCTACGATCTGTCGGCGGGACTGACGCTGAGCACTGCGATGGAGGCGGCGCTGCCCGCGTTCGCCCAGCGTGCGGCAGAGGAGCTGCGTGCGTGGGGCGTTCGGCTCGTGCCGCGTGCCGTACCGCATGCCTGAGATGGCGGACGCGGCATATTCCGCAGTACATAGGAGGGCGCGCGCCGAGCGACGCGCCTTTCGTGTCTCAGGGATTGTGCAGGGGTGGGCTACGTCCCTTCGTCTCATCGCCTCGCCGAGGCGTACGCGCTCGGCGGCTGGGTGCTGAATGACAGCGCGGGGGTCGGCATCGAGGCGTGAGGGGACGACAGCCGCACTCGATGCCTTTGCTGCGGCGCTCGCAGACGAGGCCCTGCGTGCGGCTCTGGTGACGGCGGTGACGTGGCAGGCGATCACGCCCTGCGGGAGCGGACGTTCCGCATCCCGCCGAGTCCCCGCGAACGCGGCGGCGACGCTCGTCTCGCCTGATCTTGCGGTCTGCGCGGACCGTCGGCGCGAGATCCCTGTCGGCAGGGGATCGACGGTACGGCTGTGCCTTTACGAACTGCACGAACTGCGGCCCGCGCTACTCGATCATCCGCGGCGTTCCGTACGACCGCCCGCCGACCTCGATGGCGGTGTTTCCGATGTGTCCCGCCTGTCAGCATGAGTACGATGATCCGTGCGACCGCCGCTTTCACGCGCAGCCAAATGCGTGCGCATGTGCGGTCCCGCCTATCGCCTCCTCGTCAACGGCGGGGTGCGGGGGCGATCCGCCCGGCGGCGGCGCGGCGGGTCGTAGCGGAGGGCGGCATCCTTGCCGTCAAGGTGACTGGCGGCTATCATCTCGCCTGTGATGCACGCGGTGAGGCGCGGTCGCGCGTCTGCGCCGCCGCAAAGCACCGTGAGGCGAAGGCACTCGCCGTGATGGCGGGGAGCTGCGCGGCGGTGCGTCACTCTGTCTCCTGTCGGCGGAGGAGCCTCCTCACGTCCCCTGCGCGCCGATTGTGCTCCTCGCGCGGCGCACGGATGCGGTCCGCCCTGCGGCGAGAGTGTCGCGCCCGGCAATGCGTACCTCGGTGTCATGCTGCCGTATGCGCCGTGCATCTCCTCCTGCTCGGAGCGGATGATCTCTGCGTGATGACAGCGCAATCTCAGCGGCGCGCCGATCCTCTATCGGGATGCGGAGGCGGAGGCGGGGCTGGCGGAGATCGCGGATGCGATTCTCGTGCACAACCGTGAGATCGTGCACCGCGTGGACGACTCGTCGTGCGCATCAGGGGCGGGCGGGCAGCAGATCTGCGCGCAGCCGCGGCTGTCGCCCGCGCCGCTCGCCCTGCCCTTTGCGGATGGGCAGAGCGTTCTCGCGGGCGGTGCGGAGCTGAAGAATACGTTCTGTCTGACGCGCGGCGGGGAGGCGTTCCTCAGTGAGCACATCGGCGATCTGACGAATGCGGCGGTGCTCGCGTCCTACGCAGAGACGATGGCGCAGTATGAGCAGTTCTTTGAGGTAAAGCCCGAGGTGCTCGCCGCCGATCTGCATCCCGCGTATCTTTCAGGGGCGACATCTGGCGGCGCGCGCGGCACAGGACGGTCTCGCCGCTCGTGCGCGTCCAGCATCATCACGCGCATATCGCGGCGGTGCTCGTGAGCACGGCTGTCATGCACGCGTGCTCGCGCGTCGCGCTCGACGGACGGGCTGGGGCGACGATGGGACGTCGTGGGCGGGAGTTCCTCGCGGCCGATCTCGCGGGCTATGAGCGTCTCGCGCATTTTGCCCCGTGCCGCTCCCGGGTGGCGACCGTGCGGCAGAGGAGCCGTGGCGGCTCGCTCTCTGGGTGCTCTATCGGCGCGACGGGCTGGGCTTTGCGGCGCGGTATCCGCACTTTGCGGCGCAGCTGCCGACGGGCTGGGAGCTCCTGATGCGGGCGACGGCGGCGGCTCTCCGCACCGCTCACGTCGAGTGCGGGCGGCTCTTCGATGCGGCGGCGGCGCTGCTCGGCGTCGCGTATCGCAGTGCCTACGAGGGGCAGGCGCCGATCGAGCTGGAGCGTCTCGCGCGCACGGCGCGCGGGCAGGATGCGTCCTGCCGTACACCGTGGCGGAGGGCGCGAGCTGACGGTGGACGTTCTGCCCGCGCTCTATGCGCTCGCGGATGGGGCGGAGGAGCTGACGGCGGAGGAGCGTGCGACGCGCGCTGGACTTCACGTGACGATGGCGGCGGCGGTTGCCGAGGTGCCGGCATCCTTTCGGTGCGGACGGGGCTGGCACGGTCGCCCCTCGCGGGCGGCGTGTTCCAGAATGCGCTGCTCCCTAGAGGAGCTTCTGCCGCGCATCGGCGACCATCATGTGCTCCTGTTGCACCGCATACCGCCGAACGACGGCGGTATTGCTGCGGCAGGCGGCTGTGGCGCTCGCACGGATGAGGTGTCACGCGCCAGCGTGACGGAGGGAAACGCCTTGGACGCTATCGGTGTTCTATCGTGAGAAATGCGTATGAGCAACGAGCGCCCTCTATCGCCTCGCGTTGCTCGGCACTTACTGACCTGTCCGAGAAGCAAGCCCGAAGGGCGCAGCTGAGCGGGTAACAGGTCGTAGGGAAAAACCTCCCAAGAACCAAGCCGAAAGGCGAAGTGTGATTGAAGAGGTTGACTGCCCCCGTCTCGGACGGGGGAAGCTGCATGTCAGACCAAAAAGCCTCCCGCCTCGGACAGGGAAGCTGCATGCCGTAAACCAAAAGCCTCCCCTGCCGTAGCGGGGAAGTGGCACGCGCTAGCGTGACGGAGGGGCGCCTTGGACGTTTTAGATGCGATGTCCTTGTAGATAAAATTTTCATCATTTAGGGAAGGAAACAATATGTGTTTAGCAGTTCCGGCGAAAGTCGTTGCCATAGAGGATCAGCTTGCCTCGGTGGAGGTGCAGGGGGTACGCCGTGCAGCGAGCCCTCATGCTCCCTGCCCGAGGCAAGGGGGAGACTTCGTGCTCGTTCATGCGGGCTTTGCGATGCAGATCGTCGACCCCGCGGAAATGGAGCGCATTGAGGCCCTGCGCGCGGAGATGAACGGCGCGCCGCGCACGGTGATGCACATCGACACGCCGCGCATGGAGCACATGGCATGACCCGCGCACAGGGAGATGCAGGCAGAGAGCCAGGCGATCCTCGATGAGATGCGACAGCTCCTTCACGGGCGCCATATCCGCATCATGGAGGTCTGCGGGACACATACCGTTGCGATCTTTCGTGCGGGGCTGCGTCAGATCCTCCCGCCCGAGGTCGAGCTGGTCTCAGGGCCGGGCTGCCCCGTCTGCGTGACGCCCGACAGCTACATCGACGCGGCGATTGCCCTATGCGGGGATGGAGGATGTCATCATCACGACGTTCGGCGATATGCTGAAAGTCCCGGGGACGTCGTCGAGCCTTGCTGCCGCACAGGCGGCGGGGCGGATGTGCGCATCGTCTACTCGCCGCTCGACGCGCTCCCGATTGCGGCGGAGCATCCAGAGAAAAAGGTGATCTTCCTCGCCGTCGGCTTTGAGACAACCGCGCCGACCGAGGCGGCGGCAGTGCTCGCGGCAGAGCAGCAGGGACGCAGGAACTTCTTCCTGCTATCGGCGCAGAAACTCGTGCCGCCCGTCATGCGCGCCCTGCTCGACGGCGAGTGAGACGCACGTGGACGGATTTCTCCTGCCGGGGCACGTCGCCGTCGTGACGGGGACGAGGCATTTTTCCTTCCTCGCGGAGGACTACCATGTGCCCGGTGTGGTCGGCGGCTTTGCTCAATGGAGATTCTCACCGCCCTGCAGATGCTCGTCCGCCAGATCGCAGCGGGGCGGCGCGCATCGAGAACGCGTACCCGTCTGTCGTGCGGCCTGCGGGGAATCCGGGCGGCGCGCGCGGCGATGGAGCGCGTCTACGAGCCGGTGGAGACGGCATGGCGCGGGCTCGGCGCATGATCCCTGCCTCGGGACTTGCGATGCGCGAGGCGTACCGTGCCTGATGACTTTGCCGCTGTGCGCCCGCTCACGATCGAGACGCGCATCGAGGGACGGCGCGGCTGCCGCTGCGGCGAGGTGCTGCGCGGGGCGATCCTGCCGAAGGAATGTGCGCTCTTTGGTCGGGCGTGTGTGCCGGAGCACGCCGTCGGCCCCTGCATGGTGTCGGTCGAGGGGACGTGCGCTGCGTGGTACAAAGTACGGCGGAGGGAGGTTCCACTATGGAGCATGATGTGATTACCATGGCACATGGGGCGGGCGGACAGCTCTCCCATGCGCTCATGGAGGAGGTCGTCCTGCCCGCGCTCGGCAACACGCTGCTGAACGTTCTGCACGACGGGGCGGTACTGCCGCTCACGGGACGCACCGCTTTTACGACGGACTCCTACGTCGTACAGCCGCATTTCTTCCCCGGGGGAGCATCGGGCGGCTCGCCGTCTGCGGACGGTCAACGATCTCTCCATGACGGGAGCGGCACCCGCGTACTCTCGCTCGCCGTCATCCTTGAGGAGGGCTTTCCCATCGCCACGCTGCGCCGCATCGTTGCGGACATTGCGGCGGCGGCAGAGGAGGCGGGCGTCTCCATCGTGACGGGCGATACGAAGGTCGTGCCGCGCGGCTGTGGCGACGGTATCTACATCAGTACGGCGGGTGTCGGGACGATGCTCGCGGGGGCGGATATCGCGCCGACGAACATCACGGCGGACATGGACATCATCGTCTCGGGCACGCTCGGCGACCATGCGGCGACCGTGATGGCGGCGCGCCACGGGCTCACTCTGCCGCCCGAGATACAGAGCGACTGTGCGCCGCTCTGTCACCTGACAGCGGCAATGATCGCGGCGGCAGGCGACGGTATCGCTGTCCTGCGCGACCCGACGCGCGGCGGTGCGGCGGCGTCGCTGAACGAGCTGGCGAGCGCGGCAGGCGTCGGCATCCTGCTCGAGGAGGACGCCATTCCCGTGCGCCCCGCCGTGCAGGGCGTCTGTGAGATGCTCGGGTTCGACCCGCTGACGCTCGCGAACGAGGGCAAACTCCTCGCCTTCGTCCGTCCCGAGGTCACGGCGCGTGTCCTCGATGTGATGCACGAGAACCCTACGGACGCGAGGCGTGCGTGATCGGACACACGACGGCGGATGCGCCCGGTACGGTGGGGCTCAGGACGGCACTCGGCGGCATCCGCGTCGTGGATCTGCCGCTCGGGGAACTGGTGCCGCGCATTTGCTAGGGGTTCGCGCAGGAGCACACACCTCCATGGATGATGTTTGCATGATTTTTTGCTGACATAATTTTTACGAACAAAAAGCGAGCGGATCGTCCGCTCGCTTTTTATCAAACGTCTTACTTCGTCAGATGCACGTCAGGAATCTCGACCGTATCGTGATGCGTGTCGGGGTCAACGTTGCTGTATACACCCGGCTTCGTCTCGTACGCCTTCAGATTGTCCTCGTTCGCCTTGAGCATATCCTCGACGAAACGCTCCACCGCATCCGCACAATATACTTTCATCGTGAAACCCCTTCCTATGACCGTCCGTCATGAACTTAATTACAATGAGAGAATAGCATTTTTCTTGGGCTGTGGAAAATATTTCTTTCTGATAAAATGATAGTGCGATTCTATAAAAAAAATCTATTGGACACTGTGACATTTGAACTGTCGCAATGTTTCTATATATAGTAAACTAATAATGATATAGTAAAACACTACGTTCTGTCGCCACGGGCGCGAAGGAGATGATCGGATGACGCTGGTTCAGATGCGGTATTTCTACGAGGTGTGCCAATGGCAAAAAGCATCACAAAGGCCGCAGAGCATCTGCACGTCTCACAGCCGACCGTCACCGTCGCCATGCAGAGCGCTGAGGCGGAGACGGGGCTGAACCTCTTCCACCGCGAGGGTCGCAAGATCACCGTGACGGCGGATGGGGCAAAGCTCCTCAGCAAGGTCTCCTACATCCTCACGGAGGTCGCGCGGCTCGACGACGAAATCCGCGACACGGCGCACCGCCACGCAAAGGTGCGCATCGCCATGCCGCTGCAGCTCGGCGTCGTCTTTCTCCCGCACATCTTCGGTGAGTTCCGCGCGGAGCACCCGGAGATCGAGCTTGAGATCATCGAGACGGGCGGCGTGAGTGCCCTGCAGATGGTCGAGGAGGAAAACTCGACTTCGCCCTGACGAACTATACGGCGGATTTCAGCGCGCGGCTCTCCTATGCGAAACTCTTTGACTGCGAGTGCACCTTCGTCACGCGCCCCGACCACCGCTCGCCGCGCGCGCACGCACTCAGCATCAGCGAACTCGAGGACGAGCCGCTCATCATGCTCGACAGCAAATTCTTTGTCGATCGCCTCGTGCAGGACGCGTACGGGCGTGCCGGCGAGAAGCCGAACGTCGTCCACTACTCGCCCTACCTTCACACCGTCAAAAATCTTGTGCACGCGGGCATCGGCTCGACCTTCCTCGCGCGCCCGTCCGTCCTTCCGACCGACGGCTTCGTCCAGATCCCTCATCGACCCCATCTTCATCAACAGCGGCCTCGTCACGAAAAAGGGACGGCAGGCATTCGACGATGTCCGCCTCGTCATGAACTACCTGCGCGCCCTGACGAAGAAACTGCTGGGCGGGGACAAGGCGAACTGATGCAGATTTTTCGGTGAAGAACGGATTGCCGAAAGGGAGGGCTCGTATGAGGTCAGTGAGACGCACCTACAAAGATTCTCTCTTTCGAGATATCTTTAACGACACAGTACGCCTATCCGATGTATATACGGCACTCATGGGCGAGCGAGCCGAACCATCGGAAATACGCCTGACGACCATCGACGAAATTTTTTTCGGCTCGGAGAAAAATGATGTGAGCTTCCTCGTGCAGGATCGCCACATTGTGCTCCTTGAGCATCAGAGTACGGTCAACGCGAATATGCCGCTGCGCCTGCTCTGGTATGTGGCAGAACTTTACCGTCAATATGTCGACCCGAAAGCGCCCTATCGTTCGAAGCGTATCGCGCTGCCGGCACCGACCTTTTATGTGTTTTATAACGGGTGGGTTGAGATGCCGCAGGAGTGGCAGCTGCGGCTTTCTGACTCCTTTGGTGATGCGGCGGGGCGATGGAGCTCATCGTGAACGTGCTGAATATCAACGCAGAGGCTGAGCATCCTATTCTAGCGCGCTGCGTGCCACCCGTGCCTACAGTGCATTCGTTGCGAAGGTACGCGACTGCGTCCACAGTGGTACTGCGCTAGCGCGGGCTGTGCCCGAGGCCATTCGTTACTGTATTGCGCATAATTATCTACCGGAATATTTTACCAATAAACTGGAGAAGGAGGTCTTTGACATGGTCAATTTTGAGTGGGACGAGGAACTCGCACGTCAGGTACGTGCCGAGGAGGCATGGGAAGATGGCATGGAGAGTGGCATGCAGCAGGGCGTGCAGCAGGGCATGCAGCAGGCACTTGCCGCCTCCATCGGCAATCTGATGAAAAGCATGAACTTTTCCGTGGAAAAAGCCATGGACGTTCTCCAGATTCCTCCTGCAGAACGTGCGAAGTATGCAGCACTCGTTCAGGCCCCTTGACGGCCTGAAAATGGATCCATTACCCCCTCTGCAACATTTATTATGCAAAGGCGGGGGCTTTGTGATATAATGAAACGATTTTTAGCGAACTCAACGCTATCAAGGCTTTATACAAGGATTCTAGCACCCGCTATACATCAAAATATAGCAGTTATTCTACAGATAAGCACCTATAAGCACTCATAAAATGAAATCCGTATTTATGCTATTGGCAGCCTGTTCATCCATCTCAGGTATCCAATGGGCATACAAATCCAATGTTGTCTTTACCGATGCATGCCCCAGACGCTTGGACACCTCCTTAGGGTTGATGCCCTTCAAAAAGTAGCTGCGTAGCATGATAATGTCTAAAAACAGTGGAATGTGAAGCCTTTAGGCAGGTACGTGCACGTCTTTAAGAAATCTTGAATCAGCGTGTCGGCGGTAGAACGACATATCTGCTTGCCATTAAAGCCCCATAGCTTGCTTGATGTCTCCAATGGTGGTACAAGCGTCAGCACCCTCTTTAGCACATCCTGTTGCACATAGATCGTCCTCGTGGAGGCTTCTGTCTTTAATGGTCTATCGCAGCCATGAATAGTCAGCTGCGAGTGGATATGAACCGTTCCTCTTTTGTGTCTATATCGCGAACGCGATCAATATTCAATAACTCGCCTAGTCTCATACCCGTAGCTATAGCCAGCAGGAAAAAGCGGATATAGGTAGAGATGGGGTTTTTTTCTTTTTTGTTGTCTTTTGCGCGAGCATCCGATAATAGCTGCTTCATATCTTCCTCGGTCGGTATAACCAAGACATCAACCCTGCGCTTCCCTTTGTTTCCTACGTCGCGTCTTGCTCATAGGGGAGGAGACAATAAAGCCCTTATCTACAGCAAAGTTCAGCACAGCCGCTAGTTTAGCTCGCATCTGAAACAGCGTGGAATCTTGTATAGGTGTCCCGTCCACCTTCGTCACATTGTCCAATACGTAGTCGATAACATCAGGTGTTATTCTGTCTAAGCGATAATCACGCAGAGGCGCAAATACAACAGGCTCAATGTACTTGTAGTTACGCAGTGTCCCTTCTTTTTACAACTCGCTCCTTCTCCTTCAGCGAACATCTCAAGGAGATCACTGAAATAGATAGCAGCATCCTGCGTCGGCTTCTGCCCCTGCTTGCACACGCAGCTCAGCCACGCGGCGCATCAATTCTGTTTTTGTCTTTGCGGTGACAGACCGCCGCTTCTGCTTCCCATCTACACCAACGCCAAGTGTTATTGTCATTTTCAGGCTACCATTGGGCATCTTCGTGATCGACCCTTCGCCTTTTGGTCTACGCTGCGATTTCATACGCCATGCCTCCCAGAGTTGAAAATTTGAAAATAAATTTACGCCCATATATATTTCACCTGCTCCGCGCGTGTCCCCCGTGCGCGCGTCTTTGAGGGCTCAGCCGTCCGGCAGCCCGGCAGCGACCAGAAGCCTTCCAAAACACGCCCGCGCACACCTACGCGCGTTATCGAAGCCACCTGCAAGCGATCTCAACGCAGCTGGCAGCTTGCCTACGATCAACGCGCGGGTACGCATAGGGCGCGCATAGGCGCACGCGTATTATGGTATAATCATCTTAATGCTTGTGTGTCTAGGCGTCAAGGCGTCTAGAGGTGCTTATGATAAGCACTTTATTTGTTTGTCTTGCAAAAATAATTTTTGTCTGAATGCTTGAGTTAGCTAAAGTATGAAAGGTTGGAGATGTCAAGTAAAAGTTTATCAATTTTTGCGAACATACGTGTTCTATTTTTGCGATCATAAGTTTTGTTTATGCTAGAATAGTCCGACAATAGGTTTTGATTATATCTGTGGCGTCGAATCTGAAAATTTTTCATCTGTTTATAAAACATAGTAGATAAGTATGTATTATATGACTGAACACAAACGCAACCACGCAAGCGCAAGACACACAACCACGCACCGAACACGATCACGCCCTGAACACGTCTCCACGCCGATCACAAGGCAGCACACCGATCACACGCACGAGCACGGGGGACACGCGCAACGCATGGAGGCAGACATAAAAATGACCTATGACCTATAGAGGTAGTGCGTCACGTTATGGTATCATGAGAGCAGGATAAAGATTCTAGGGAGAAGGAGACGTGAAGCGTATGGAGACAGTATTAGCAATACTTTTCCTTGCTGCATGTGCAGCCTGTTTCGTGATATTCCAAGCGTGGAAAAATGCACGATTGAAGCAGGATTATTTGACGGCGGCACGTCATGCTATATACTATGTCATGTATCCTAAAGCACCAAGAATCGAAAAGAAGCCTGAATTTAAGTGGCTTTTGCAGCACTCTAATATCCCTGATAATCCTGAAAATACGCGAATTGTTTGTGATATGGCAGAACAATTTGTGAAGAATACGACTGAAGCGCATGAAGGGTATATATCCTTTTTGCGAATGAACAAAGAGCTAGACGATATGGAAAAAGACGAATAAAAACTACATATAAGGCGACAAAAGAAAAGCCCTGCATGATCTCACTTGTGCAAGGGCTTTTTGTTATCTTATTTTTGTTTTCCTGCTGCTCTCTCAACCACTTCTTTAATAGCATCATCGTTAAAGCCGACAATGTTAATCCTACTTCATCCGCTGCCTGTTCGATCTCACTTTTAAATTCTTTGTCAATACGGATATTTAGGCGCTTGTCTTTTGTGTCCTTCATCCTCTCACCTCCTCTATTGTACTACCATTGGGAAAAGTATAGCATAAATACTTTTTTTTGTCATGCAAAAACTTTTCCAAAAAATGGGTTGACAACGGTAGGACAATATGATATTCTACAATTGCCACAAGGGAAAACGAAAACCCGAACGGCAAAAAATTTTTCTCAAGTTTTGTCCTACCAATGGTAAGACATAGTATGAAAAAGGAGGACTAACATCATGAAGAAAGACACAGTAACAATCACACGCGCCGAATACGCGCAACTCAACAAGGCTGCCAACGCCGCCGTAGAGCACGCTTGCGAACTTTTGCAAGCAGCGCGTCTGGTGGACGAACTGAAAGCCCGCGTCGCGGAACTGGAAGCAGAGCGGGACGCAATCCAAGCAGACGGGGAAGAGTTGTTGAGGAGAATAAAAGCTCTCACGCTCGAAAAAGCCGATCTCATCCGGGAAAAGCATGCAGCGGAATCCCGCGCGGAACTTGCAGAGTGTTTTCTGGATATGACGCATGACGTAATCGACGCAGCCGCCTCAGTTGCAAGGGTTCGGGCGACTACAAGGGGCAAATGGAATACCTTGCAGAAGTAGCAAAAGCACTTCAAGCTCTAAGAGCCTAAGCAGAGCCGGGCGGCGGGCTACACACACACACCATCGCCGCTAACTCTGGGGATAAAGCATAATTTAGTAGGAGGTACTAACAATGATGAAAGTATTGAAAGCGCTCGTAGAGAGCAAGAAACAGCAACGGTAGGCAACCACGCGGTTATGTTCTGTGACATTCCGCATAACGGCGCGGCTTTTGCGAATCCCTGCATATCATGCAGGGCGCAACGCGGGCATTCTCCTATCACGAAAAACTTTATCTGCCACGTAGACGACACGCGTCGGCGGGTATATCTCACAAATTGCGGCTGGGGACATCTAGCACATCCCGCGCCTTGAATGACTACCGCCGCTATTTCGTGGACGGGCTTACTACGAGCTCGTAGACGAGGACTAAACCCTTTTTGTCTAGCAACGCCGGGGCGGTGCAGCGGTAGCGCCCTAGCGCCTAAAGGAGGAACGCAAAATGAAAAAGTACAGTGAAGATTATTTGGAGTACGGCGAAATAGGGTCGTACTACGTTGAGAACACCTTCACGTCTGAAGGTATTCGCCGTAGACAGGCACGCCTACAAAAATTCAGTTCATGTGGTTTTTAAAGGTCGTCCCGATAGCTATATGACGACGGCGACAATCCGTCACACCGGGGCGGGGCGTCCCTACTTTGTGACACGCGGTCGTCGCATGCACATGGATGAAGTAATAAGGAACGACCTAGGGGACTGGAATTTGTAGGAAGGAGGTATATCAGACAGGGGAAGCGCCCTAGGACGTTCCATCGAGTGTCATGGCAGCGATTTTTGGACGCTTTCACTCTCATAGGCAATTTGATCGTTGTTCGTCTATCCCGTAGAATACGAGTACAGACGTTTCAAGAATGAATGTTCTAGTTTATAGGAGGAATGCAGTCATGTATACACAAGAAGAGCTTCAGAAAGCCGCCGAACGCCCTAGCAGCAGCCGGCACGCCCTATTTAGGGAAAACCCTCTATGAAGGGGAAGGGCACAAGGTTGCCGTACGTCCCTACTTCCACGGGGCAGTAGACAAGGGGCTGTTCTACCTCCTGAACGCAGACGAAAGCCCCTACTCTGATACGTTCATCATCTCCAACATGGAGACAGGTGAATCAGAGGACTTGAAGGCCTACATTGACAAAATCCTTCCCTGTGAGATTTCACATTGGGAAGGCGCAAGGAAGGAGGCAGAGAGAGAAGAGCAGGAAGCACGGGAACGCGCTGAATACGAACGCTTCCACGGATTCACAGACAACATGACGCCTATGCGGCGGGGACGCGTCGTCAAGTGTCTTGACAAACTGTATCGCTACAAAGAGGAAAAAGGTCTGGACATTCAAGGAGGTGTTATGAGCCGCGTGACGCGCATGGAGAAGCTCTATAGTGCGGGCTGTTCTACCATGACGCGTAAAGACGCGCAAGGCAAAACAGAATATTGGGTCAATGTAAACCCTAATCGTGGCTATATCGTTACAAAAGACGGAATACGAATATTTCAAGTATCTTGAATCAATCAACATCCCATTCTGAAAAGAGGTCATAGTAGCAGGTAGGAGGGACATAAGTCCTTGTGTCTCTCTGATAACAAAAAGGAGGAGACAAAAATGAAAACCTTGAACGCTCTGGAACGCGACGTACTCGAACGCATGATTGATGCACTGGACGACATGGAGGGACGCGACGGATACGTTTCAGAGCTTGCCTTCACACTGTTTGAAGGCGAGAACATCGACGGCTCAATGACCTACGACACCTACAAGGCAGAGCTGTGGATCGCCGGACACTTCCACGACCTTGCAGATGTGGTAGAGGACATGGCAGCAGACTGGGACATTACGCCGAACCCGTTCAGCAACCCAGAAAAATTCATGGGTGCAAGTCGTGCTCTATCTTGCAGAGCAGCTTGTCTATACGAGTGACTACCTGCTGCGTGGACGGGATGAGGAGGAGATCGACGCACTCACCTATGACGCAGAGACGGTCGCACCTCATCCGGCGCGAATGGGAAGATGCTATGAGGCATTGTCCTAAAAATAAGCCCTTGTTTGTCTCCCTAGCAGTAATTAGAACAGATTTTCTGAGGAAGGAGGTGATGCCACTAGCTCTATATTTTATATCCACTAATTAGAACGTATGTGCTAATTATGTAGGTGGGACACAAGATGATAGCGAGGAAATTCACTAGCAAACAAATGTTTGAAAGGAGACAAACAAGTATGAACGACTACCAAACGTATAAAAGCCAAGTACGGCGAAAGCTACGATGCGCAGCTGCTTTTGGAAGATGAAGCGAAACGCTATGCAGAAGAGCGCATGAAGATCGCCCTGAAAGTGCCGAAACAATGGAACAGCAGGAGAAGGGCAGCTTGCAGAGTCGTCTCATAGCGAACGCATGGGAAACGTGTCGTGAGAACGTTCGCGCTCTTATCAAAAGTGCCTCTAAGCCTAACAAGACGATGCAAGGTGGCTGGCTCTCTGCTATGAGTGACCTGATGTGCATTTATCGCGGCAAAGAAAATGACCTTGAAAATCTGCTTGTTTTGTCGGGCCTAGCACATCAATCAACATCGTTATGATCGCCTCCTCCTTGCGTGTGAAAAACTGTCTCCAATATTGCAGTAGAGATCGGAAACGCAATTAGGCAGGAGGCAGAAGTAGAAGCATTTTTTGTCTGGGCAGCAGCGCAAGGAGACACAAAAGATAGCTGGCTGCGAAACTCTATGGATAATGGCATCGGAAAGCGCGTACGTGCTTCTTATCGCATCGCCTACGCAGTACACCGGATGCACGCGTGCGGTTACAGTGGTCTGAAATGGGGAAGCAAAACACGATGGCACTAGGCGCGAAAGTCCTTGAAATGATTGTCAAGGGCAGCGACTATTTTGTCACGGTGAGTCAAAATGGTCGATCACAAGAAGATCACTAGCATAGCTATGAGTGAGTGGTTTGAAAAGGCGTGGTACGCCAATGAAAACAAACTTATCGCGACTGCGTGTAAGTATGTACCGACGATTATCCCACCTAAATCGTGGACAACGCCCTATGACGGCGGCTACTACGGGGCTTCCAAGTTGGGAACGCAGCTCATCCGACTAAAGGAAGTTGTCAGGACGAAAAGAACTTGTGTCTTATACGAACAAGCTGGGCGCAGTAGACCTATCGAACATCTACAACGTACTCAACCGTATGCAGGAGACGCCTTTTATCATCAACAAGCGCATCCTGCAAGTCCTGAAAGAGATATACGCGAGCGGGGGCGAGCTGGGGGCATCCCCTAGGACATCACCCTATGCGACGCTGCCAAAGCTGCCGGATGATGTGGACATGGACGTACTGAAAGAACACAAGAGGAAGCAAGTCGCTATCCACTTGCAGGGAATCGGCACGCAAGAGCCGGGCATTACGCGCCTCATCGCCTTGCAGACCGCCGAAAAATTCGCTCAGTACGAGAAGCTTTACTTCCCGTGGAACATCGACTATCGCGGTCGCTGTTATCAATCCCGACGGCGATAAGCCCGCAAGGGGACGACATTCAAAAAGCCCTGCTACTCTTTGCAGAGCCGTCGCCGTTGGCGTCGGATGCAGACACAAAAATGGTTAGCCATTCATGGCGCAGAACCTTGCCGGACGTGACAAACTGCCATTCGCGGGGCGTGTCGCGTGGATAGAGGAGCACGAGGAGCAGATCAAGGCAAGCGCAGCCGACCCGCTTAGCTATACATGGTGGAGCGAGGTCGCAAAGAACGACTATCCGATGGAGTTCTTGAGTTTTTTGTCTTGAGTGGACGCGCCTCTGCGCGTACAAGGAGGAGCACGGAACAGCCGTCGGATTCGTGACCGGGCTGCCAATTGCATTTGACGGGACGTGTTCAGGATTGCAGCACTTTTCGGGGTTACTCAGAGACGAGATTGGCGGCGCAGCTGTCAATCTCCTGCCAAGTGACAATGTGCAGGATATTTATAGCATCGTTGCAGACAAAGTAAATACGGTGCTACTCAAAAGACGCGCAGAGCGGCACAGCCGACGGTTATAAATATGACAAACAAGGAATGTTGTCAACGACCAAGAGGGCAAGCCGCGCATCGTCTGCAGGGACAAAAAATCTTGGCGCAGAATTGGGTGTCCTTTAACAGACTAAAGTATTCCCAAGACGGCATCACGCGCAAGGTGTGCAAGAGGAGCGTCATGACGCTTGCCTATGGCAGCAAGCTCTATGGATTCAAAGAGAATCTGCTGAGTGACATTATCAAGCCGTTTGTCTTAGAGCATCCTGATGAGAACCCCTTTGTGTCTCCCATCCAAGCGGCGACGTACACGGCACGCCTCATCTGGGAAGCCGTCGGAACGACGGTAGTTAAAGCGGTAGAAGGCATGGCGTGGCTGCAAAAAGTGGCAGAACTCATCTGCAAAGAGGGGCACGTCGTCACATGGACAACGCCGAATGGGCTGCCTGTGCAGCAAAACTATATGTGCCTTACGCAGGAAGTGATGAAGCTGCGGTTCAACAGTGCCGCGTACGCTTCTACGCAAGTGGAACAGGAAGGAGTGGTAGACACAAGGAGACAGGCGCAGGGCATCTCACCGAACTTTATTCACAGCATGGACGCAGCGCATTTTACAGCGTGTTGTCAATGCGGAGTATAGTAAGGGTAATACAAATTTCATGATGATTCATGATAGCTTTGGGACGGATGCAGCACACGCCGGGCAACTTTTCAAGACCATCCGCGAGAGTTCGTCGACCTCTACAAAGACCAGAACTACCTTCCAGGACTTCTTGGAGCAGGGTTAGCTATCTTATCAACGACGACGACATGGACAAGATTCCAAAGATTCCTAGTTTTGGGACACTTGACCTTGAAGAAGTCAAGAAGTCAGACTTCTGTTTTGCATAAGACAAACAAAGAAAAGGAGAACAGCATCATGACAAACGAAATCATCACCATCAACCACAACGGGCAGATCGTTGTATCTAGCCGTGACGTAGCCGAGAAATTTGAGAAGTACCACAAGCACGTCCTTGATGGTATTAGAGAAATCAGAGCTTCTATGAGTACAGCCGAATTTTCGGCTCTATTCATGGAAAAAACGAGTACAAGGCGAGCAACGGCAAGGTAAACCCCTGAATACCTTATGACGCGCGACGGCTTCTCCTTCTTGCTATGAGCTTCACAGGAGCAAAAGCCCTACAGTGGAAACTCAAATACATCAACGCATTCAACCGCATGGAGGCAGAACTGAAAAAGACACAACCTCCTACCTCCTCGACGACCCCATCGCCCGCGCCGAGCGTTGGATGAGAGGAGCAGCGCAGAAGAAAGATGCGCTCCTTGCACTGGAAGAAGCCAAGCCCAAAGTCGAAACCACGACAAACTCATCAGCTTCAAAAGGCTACGTCGGGCTGCGGGAAATGGCGAAAATGCTGGGCTACCCCGTCAACAAAATGGGTGCATTCGTATGCGAGATCAAGATGTGCTACAAAGAGAACGGCGTCTACTACCCCTATGCAGAGTTCAGCAACAAAAGGCTTGTGCGTCGGTAAGTGGCATCGTGCCAAGTGGGGCGAGTCAGGGCAACATGAAAACCGTATTCAGCCTTGAAGGCGTAGACTACGTACGCAGAGCCTTGAAGCGCGTCGGGTGGAAGCCGAACAAAAAGTAAAGAATAAAGACACAAAAAGAGCAGGGCTTATGTCCTGCTTTTCTTGTTCTTTGACCTTTTGACTAATAGAAAAATCGAAAAACCCGCAGCCTTAGAGCCGCAAGGCTTTCCGCAGGTGGGACACTAGGGTGATACGGAGGAAAAACCTTGACAGCCTATAGACATCCTAAAGACTGCCTATAGACATACTACGTTTACGCTCTCTAAAAACATAAAAACCTAAAGACTTATATAAATAATATATATATACTATAGGCTTTATAGGTTTTGTGTCTTTCAGCAGCAAAGCTGCGCCTTATTTTTAACCAAGTCTTTCGGTCGTCATTGACGGCTTATTTTTTTTTGTCTTACCGAAAGGAGAATCACGTATGCCCAAACCGAGAGCACCAATCAGCCTGGGCGTCAAACGCCTCCATCCCGACGCCATCCTGCCCGAGCGCAAGACAGAAGGCGCAGCTTGCTTTGATCTTTGCGCCTTGGAGGACGCCTACATCCCGCCGATCAACGCACAGGAGAGCGCACACCTCGTACGCACAGGCCTTTCCTTTGACATCCCTCAGGGATACCACATCAGCATATACCTGCGCTCCTCCACCGGACTATACACCAAGTTGCGCCTTGCCAACCAGACAGGAATCATCGACAGCGACTATCGCGGTGAAATCCAACTCATCGTGGAGAATCTAGGGCGCACGCCCATCCGCATCGCCAAGGGCGCACGCATCGCGCAGTTCCTTATCGAGCGTGACCTGCCCGTCGCCATCACCGATGTTAAGATACTCAGCGAGACAGCGCGTGGCGCAGCACCATCGGGCAGCACAGGGAGGGACATCTGATATGGCAGCTTATGACGAGCATTACAAGGGCGCAGTACAGCCCATCGAACTGATGCGGGCGCAGATGAGCAAGGAAGAGTTCATGGGATTTCTGCGTGGCAACATCATCAAGTACGCATCGCGGTGTGGAAAGAAAGACGGCATCATCAAGGAGACAGCAAAGCTCCTTCAGTACGCCGTGTGGCTTCACCAGACCGCCAAGAACGAGAAGCTCAAGATCGACTGAAACAATACGCTGATTCGCTATTCTTGTGTCTCCCGAGGGCAAACCCCGCAGCCTTAGAGCCGCAAGGCTTTCCGCAGGTGGGACACAAAGGTGATACGGAGGAAAAACGCCTCCCGCGAATCAATAAACCATTCACACACAGAAAGGACAAATACATCATGGCAAAGACAACCTACCGCAAAAGGCACGACCGCTGTCGGCACCTTCAACTTCCCGCACCTCTTGGATACCGAGCAGTTCCAAAGGCAAGGACACAGGGGCGATTCGCCGTCTCCTTCGCACCGGACGACGACAAGGAACGTCAGCGGCTCCTTGCAGAGATCGACGAGGAGTGGCAGAAGTACAAAAAGAATCCGACGAGGGCAAGAAGCACAAGTACAAGTACGACTATGCCAACGGCACGACCACGTACAAGGACGAGGAGTTCTTCAAGTACAAAAATGACCCGCAGCATCAACACGCGCAATCGCGGCGAGTGGGTGCGCCGTGTGCCCATCTTCGACGCAGCAGGGCATGAGATTGGCGCAGAGCTCAAAAGCATCGGCAGCGGCACGCGTGGGCGCGTCGCCTACGAACTTGTACCCTTCTACATGAACGACAAGAACTATGGCATCAGCCTTCGTCTCACAGGCGTGCAGATCACCGACCTCAAAGAGAGCGGGACGGCATCGGCATCCTCCCTTGGCTTCGTAGAGGAGGAGGGCTTCATCCTTGTCCCACAGGAGGACAGCAGTACCACCCTTGACGTGTCGGACATCGGCGAGGAGGAGTTCTGAGAGGGCTGCGTGGGGGGCGGTACAGCTATCGCCCTTCCCACGGACATCGCTCCGGCCTAGAGGACAACATCGCCGCGCAGATCAAGGCACAGGGCTGCGCCGAGGTCTACGAACAGCGGCAGATACAGTACACCGTCCCTGCGAGCGACCACATCTACACCCCTGACTTCATCCTGCCCAACGGCATCATCATCGAGGCAAAGGGACTGTTTGAACTGAGCGACCGCAAAAAGCACCTGCTCATCAAAAGACCAGTACCCGCACCTTGACATACGGTTTGTCTTTCAGAACCCAAGCACAAACTATACAAAGGCAGTACCACGACATACGCGGACTGGTGCAACAAACATGGCTTTGAGTATGCCGCCAAACTCATCCCCGCGTCGTGGTTCAAATCCCGGAAGAAAGACACCACCGGACTGATCGTCAAAGCAAAGAAAGAGAAGTGATACACATGTTGACATTCAGGAGCGTGATGCAACCACAGGAATCCGCGTCGCATATACCAAGGCAGACATCCCGCTCACAGAGTACGCAAAACACGTCATGCGGCAGGGCTGGTTCAGCGTCGGCTACCACTACCTCATCCACCCCGACGGGCGCATGGAGGTCGGTATCCCCGCATCCCAGCACGCAGACCCCGCCATCGACGGCTGGCAGGACAGCGTATGCGTCCTCCTCATGGGCGTCGCGGACGGCGAGCGCACCGCCTTGCAGCGGGCAGCCCCTAGACACACTCAGCCGCGAGCATGGCGTCCCGTAGAGGCAGACATGATCGCCCACCTCCCGTGCCCGGATTGCGGGAGCAGCGACGGCATGACCGACTATGGCGACCACACCTACTGCTTTGTCTGTGAGAAATGGACAAAGACAGGGGAGAGCGAAAGGAGAATTGCTGTGCACAAAGACCTCATCCCGATGGGGGACATGGAATATCGCGCCCTTAGAGCACGCGGCATCCACGAGGACACCTGCCGGAAATACCGCTACACATGCAGCAAAGACACGAACGGCAGCCCCATCCAAGTCGCAGAATACGTCGGCGACGATGGGCGCGTCCTCTTTCAGAAAAACCCGTGACAAAGACAAAAACTTTTGTGTCTTAGGCGCGAAAGCGCAGCGATTCTTCGGGCAGAACCTCTACCCCAGTGGCAAGAAACTCATCGTCACCGAGGGCGAGATCGACTGCCTCACCGTCTCACAGGTGCAGGACAACAAATACCCTGTTGTCTCCATCCCATTCGGCTGTCAAAGCGCACACAAAGTATTCAAGGAAAACCTTGACTGGCTCCTTGGCTTCGAGGAAGTCATCGTCATGTTCGACAGCGACGAGGCAGGGCAGAAAGCCATCGAAAAAACTCAGCGGCATCCTGCCACTTGGGCGCATGAAAGTCGCACGCCTCCCGCTCAAAGACCCAAACGAATGCTTGCTTTCCGGACACCCGGACTACATCATACGCGCCATCTGGAACGCCGACGACTACCGCCCGGACGGCATTACGAACGCCAAAAGACATGCAGGACATCCTGCTCAAAGAGGGCGACGACCTAAAGGGTTACTGAGTTCCCATGGGCAGACGACCTCACGCGGCGCACACAGGGGATACGGAAAGGCGAAAATGCTCCTGCTCACAGCGGGCAGCGGCATCGGCAAATCCACCATCGCCCGCGAGCTTGCCTACACCTTGCACATGAGAGATCACCTGCGCGTCGGTATGGTCATGCTCGAAGAAAGCCCCAAGAAAACCCTGCGCGACCTCATGAGCATCCACCTCAGTCGTCCGCTCCACCTCGATGTGGAACGACAAAACAAAGGCAGAGGTCAAAGAGCACTATGGCGAGGTATTCGGCGACGGTGGCTTCTCCTCTACGACCACTTCGGCAGCATCGAGAGTAACAGACTACTGGACAAAATCCGCCACATGATCGTCGCAGGAGGATGTGACTTTGTTGTCTTAGACCACATTACCATCGCCGTCACCACCATGGAGGACGGCAAAGGCGACGAACGCAGCACCATCGACCGCCTCGACGACCGCCCTGCGCAGCCTCGTAGAGGAGACAGGCGCAGGGCTTCATCATCATCTCCCACTCAGAAAAACCGACAGCAAAAAGCTGCCCTTTGAGCAGGGCGGGAGCATCAGCATGGACGACCTCAGAGGAGTGGCAGCCTAAAGCAGCTCCCCGAAACCATCATCGCCGCCGAGCGCAACCCAACAGGCAGAGGGACGAGGGAGGGCGCAACAAACTGCGCTTGCGCTTGCTCAAATGCAGATTCACAGGCGAGACAGGTCTTGCCGACGCCATCCGCTTTGACAAAAGACCAACCGCCTCTGCACCCATCGACCCGCTCGACACCACAGACACAAAAGGAGAGGAGGACGCATGTCCATTCTAGTCCCGATTGCCTCCACAGGCATCACCTTCAGCGAAATCCCAGATCACACCGCCTACTACTTTGAGATAGGCAGCTGTACGAAATTCTGTCCTGTTGTCATAGCCCGCACCTACGCAACTGCATGGACGCGAACACCCCGCTCAGCGTCATGGAGACAAAAAGCAGAGAACGCAGCAGAGCAAGGAGCAGACGCCATCCTGCTCATGGGAGGGACAACCAATAGGCTGCATGAGAGCGACATCATACAGATACTTCGCCGTCTCAGTGTTATCCTCCCTGTTTGTCTTTATTCCGGCAGCGACGATGCGGAGCGTGATCGTGACCTTGCCTCGCAGGGCAACGCCACATGGCTCAAAAACAGGCGGCTACAAAGCAGAGCTTGGAGGGCTCACCAGCCCACAACCAACCAACGCTTTTACACATCGACTATCGCTATGCCAAAGATCACAGCGGCGTCTACACAGGCACCGAGGCGGTATTCACAGATCTCACACATCTCTTTCAGAAAGGAGACACATGAAGAACATCCCACAAAACATCATCGACAACCGTCTCGACTTCGTCGGCAACTACATCGCCGCACAGAACGCCGCGAGCGGCAGCGAGGTGAACAGCAACGCCAACGTCACACATAAGACACTAGCGACCCTTGAAGCAGAGTTATACAAACCGCTCACCATCGAACTGAACCGCGCCAAGGTATGCGCCAAGCTCACCGAGCGATTCGGCAAGGACGTTGCCGAGGAATACCGCAAAGACCTCAAAGACCACCTGATCTACGTCCACGACGAGTAGCCTCAAACCCTACTGCGCCTCCATCTCCCTCTATCCCTTCCTCTTGGAGGGACAAAAGAGCGTCGGCGGTGTCTCAGGTGCACCGAAGAACCTTCAGAGCTTCTGCGGCGGCTTCGTCAACCTCGTCTATCAGATTGCCAGCAACTTCGCAGGGGCAGTCGCCACGGTGAGTTCTTCACATGTTCGACTACTTTGCACGCAAGACCTACGGCAAGGATTGCCTCCAGACGAATCAGCACGACATCGAGCAGGGAACTTCAGGGCGTCGTTTACGCACTAACCAGCCCGCCAGTGCGCGTGGAGATCAATCCGTATTCTGGAACATCAGCGTCTTTTGACAAAACCCTACATGGAGAAATGTTCGGGGCTTCTACTACCTGATGGCATCACAGGTCGATATGCAGAGCGTCCGCGCCTTGCAGCTTTACTTCATGGGAGTGGTTCAGGAAGGAAAGACACAAGGAGCTGCTCACCTTCCCGTCCTCACCGCAAGCCTCCTCACCACGAAGGATGGCTTTGCCGATCAGGAGTTCCGCGACTACTGTGCCGAGCAGATGAGCAAGGGGGCACAGCTTTTTGTCTATATGAGTGACAGTGTAGACAGCCTTGCGTCCTGCTGCGCCTTCGCAACGAGCTTGCTGACAACACCTTCAGCTACACTTGGCGCGGGTGGTGTCGTCACAGGCAGTGCACAGGTTATCACCATCAACATGCACCGTCTCGTGCAGGAGTATGTCGTTCATAGTGACGTTGAATCTTTTTCCTTCTATGCCCTTGAGCCTGTGATTCGATATGTGCACCTTTATCTCATAGCCTCCCGTATGGTGTATGAGGATTATATCAAAGCCGGACTACTCCCCTGCCTACAGTGCTGGCTACATGGATATTGACAAACAGTTCCTCACCATCGGACTAAACGGTGTTGTGGAGGCGGCAGAATATCTTGGGTATGACATCAACAACAATGCAAGATACAAACGGTTTCTTTCAGAGCTGCTCGCCGTATTTAGGGCAGAGAATAAGAAAGCCTTGAAGAAGTATGGCATCCGCTTCAACACTCGAGTTCGTCCCAGCGGAGAACCTCGGCGTCAAGAACGCCAAATGGGACAGAGAGGCAGGATTTACCGCACAGCGCGACTGCTAGCAACTCCTACTTCACCGCGTGGAAGACGAGAGCCTCACACCACTCGACAAGATCGAGATGCATGGGAAGGAGATCACCGACCATCTCGACGGCGGCAGCGCGCTTCACCTCAACCTTGAGCAGCTCCTCACCTTCACACAGGCGAAGAAAATCTTTGATCTCTGCCGGAAGAACGGCGTCTATTGGACAACCAACGTACTTTTGCACTCATCTGCGACAAGTGCGGAACGATTGACCCGTGACACGCAAGCGAGTGCAAGACCTGCGGCAACACAGACCTTGACTACGGCACACGCATCATCGGCTACCTGCGCCGTCTCAGCAGCTTCTCTGACGGCAGACAGAAAGAAGCCGACAGACGCTACTACAGCTAAGACAAACAAAGAAAGGAAATGCGATATGTTAATCCTCATCACCCTCTGCGAAAAGATTTGTCTCCTCCTCATCTCCCTCTACGAACAGGTGAATGACCTGCGTATGGGCTACATCCGCCGCGCCATCGCCTTACGTCGTTGGGAACTTGAGCGCATCGACAAGACCGACAGTGCACTGGAACCAGAAGCGCATCGACATCGAGTATGAGATTTCCAAATTGACCCGACGCTTCACGAAGTGTGACATCATGCTCATCTTTGACATTGAGACAGATGGCCTCCTTGACGCTACCACGCAGATTCACTGTATGGCAGTCCACGACACAGCGATAGGCAAGACCGTTGGCTTTAAACCGTCCACCATCGAAAAGGGCGTGCGCCTGCTCATGGATGCACCCGCACAGGGGAGCTGATCTGCGGCCACAACATCATCGCCTTTGACATCCCTGCGCTGTCTAAAGTCTATCCCAACTTTGTTGTCTCCCGCGAGCAGCGCGAGCAGATCGTAGACACACTTGTCCTCAGTCGTCTCATCTACAGCAACCTCGACACCATCGACCTTGGATTGATGTAGAGCGACCGCCTCCTCGGCGACTGTATAAGTCCCACAGCCTACGTGCATGGGGCTACCGCCTCGGTGAGTACAAGGGCGATTATGGCGAGCAGGAGGGCGCATGGGAACACTACACACCTGAGATGCTCGACTACTGCAAACAGGATGTAAAAGTCACTGTAAAACTCTACGCGAAACTCATGTCTCAGCCCCTGCAGTCTCACACGCCATCCGCTTGGGCACGACGTTCAGTGGCTCATGGCACAGCAGGAACGCAACGGCTTCCCCTTTGACAAAGAGGGCAGAGCGTCTTGAGTGCATCTTACGGGAGCGACAGGCCGTGCCCAGTGCACAGCTCACCGCAGCCGTCCCGCCCATCCCGGACAAACTCTTTATCCCAAAGAGAGACAACAAAAACTTGGGCTACAAAAAAGGCGTGCCCATACAGCGGTACAAAGACTTCAACCCCAACAGCAGGAAGCAAATCGAGTACATCTTTCGCCAGATGCACGGTTATAGCCCTGCGAATCCCGACCTCTACGACGTGGAGGATGATGTGGAGAACTATCTGGACTATCGCCTTAAGATCGACGATGAGACATTCCTCTTCATCAAGGGACGACGAGAACGCCCCCGAGGAAGTACGTTATCTTGCGGGCATCATGGAAGAAAGCCTTCTCATCACCAAACGCCTTGGGCAGATCGCCGACGGCATGAACGCGTGGCTAAAGGAAGTAAAGCCCGATGGACGCATCCACGGACACGTCATCACGAATGGCACGGTCAGCGGCAGAGCCGCCCATGCCAGTCCCAACGTCGCCCAAGTCCCCGCCGTAGGCAGCCCCTATGGCAAGGAGTGTCGTGCCCTCTTCTATGCAGGGGATGGACACAGGTCGGCGTCGATGCGTGCGGACTGGAACTCAGGTGCCTTGCCCACTATATGTCAAAATATGACGGCGGGGGCTTATGGGCATCATCTTGAATGAGGATATACACACAGCCAATCAGCACGCCGCAGGATTACCAGAGCGCAGTCAAGCGAAAGTCTTTATATACGCATGGTTGTATGGCGCAGGAGACGCCAAGATCGGGCGCATCATCAAGGGGGACGCCGCCGACGGCAAAGCCATCAAGCGTAAATTCCTCAAGGCAACACCCGCCATCAAATGCCTCCGCGACGCTGTGCAGAACACCCTTGTCGAGACCGAGCGCGGAAAAGTCGTGCGCTGGAAACGCCATTATCTGCGCGGACTTGACGGGAGGATTCTCCATGTCCGCAGCCCACACTCCGCGCTCAACCTGCTCCTTCAATCCGCAGGTGCAATTATCTGCAAACAGTGGATAGTCCTCACCGAGCAGATGCTCTGCGAGCAGGGCTTACGGCATGGATGGGATGGTGACTATGCCTTCATGGCATGGATCCACGACGAATTTCAGTGCGCTTGCCGCACCCCTGAGATCGCAACCCTTGTTGTCTCCACGGCGCAAGCCGCCATGCGAAAGACACAAGAGATATTGGGTTTTCGGATGCAGCTCGACACCGAAGGCAAAATTGGAAAGAACTGGGCAGACTGCCACTAACAGAAAGGACAAAGCATCATGATTAAACGCGAACTGCGCTGCCCGCGCTGCGGTAAAACACTCCTGCGCCTCTATGGCACAGCCCTGCGCCGTGTTGAGTGCACCTGCGGCTATCCCGTAGACCTCAAGACAAAAGAGCATGGGGAGGAGGTACGCCGCCGTGCCAAAGGTTAAACTCATCGCCAGCACACCTGAACCACTGAGCGTTATCAAGACCGCCATCAGCCAGTGCTACCAGAAAGAGGCGACCGACGCCGCCGTAAAAGCACATCCTCAAGGCAGGGCATCTTTCTGTCTTAGAGCACGCCAGTGCCAGCTTTCATGTGACATGCAGTCTCACCGTTCTCTTGCAAATGACGCGGCATCGCCACCTCTCCTTTCACTGTAGAGAGCAGCAGAGGGAAGCACACTTTCTGGTGTGGCGCGTAGTTATATTGATCGCATCGACCACCACAATCAGCAGACCATGACATTCTACAACGAGATGATTGCCGATGGTATCCGTCATGAGGTCGCTGCGTATGTCCCTGCCCAAGGCAGCCCTTTACCACTTCGTCGTCACAGGAAACTTTCGGGCATGGTATGAATACCTGCCGAAACGCCTCTGCAAGCGAGCGAGTAAAGAACACCGGAGACTTGCTCAGCTGCTGCATAACGAGCTGTGTCTCCTCTGCCCTGGAAATCTTTTGTCATGTCAAAGCAAACTGCGCCATGTGCAACGAAAGGAGCTGCGACTACCATGCCTGAGACACCTGATTACAACAGCACCTACGAACCCGAGGCGAACGCCGCCCGCTATGGGATGCGCGTCAACCCCCAAGACATACCATGTGATGTCAACCCTTGAAAAAAACTGGGCATGAACCAGACGCGCTTCGGTGCGCCCTTACTGCCCTTTGCTTTGCCAAACCCACAGTGAGGACACCATCTGCCCTTGCCGCTACATGCGCGAAATGAAGGCGTGCCGCTGCGGGCTCTACGTCAGAAAGGAAGATGTAAAATGAAAATGCACGGAATCTTGAACCTCACCTGCCCAGAGTGCGGGGAGGACACATTCATTGTCAGCCGCGCCACCAACTTGGTGACCTATACGATTGCGTGCCCCTGCTGTGATACAGTGGTCGCCACCATCCCCGAGTTCTATATCGAGAGCTTGGAGTGATGGGAGACACAAAGGAGGAACCTCAGATGGCACTAATGCCTAAAGACCCTGACTTTTATTTCATCGCCTTCCTCTACCTCGGAATCGCGGTGCTTCATGCGGCTAAAACTTCTTGTAGACGCCGATATGGTCGCCTTTGCCTCCTGCGCTTCCGCCACTCATGAGGCCGAATGGGACAGCGGTATCAGCAGCTACTTTGCCGACTTCGAGGAGGTCAAGGCAAACTTTGTCGAACGCCTCGACAGCATCGTAGAGACAGCTCTAAAGCACCACCAGTACACGGGGGACTCATGACATCCTCCTGTGTTTGTCTGACCGCGAGGATAACTTTCGGCGCCGCATCCTGCCCACCTACAAGGCAGAACCGCAAAGGACAAAAGCCTCTTTGCTACTGGAGAATTGTCGCGTGGATGGAGCAGGAGGAGAGACATACACGCCCCTCCTTGAGGCAGACGACTGCATCGGTATCCCTCCTCCATGGAGCAGAACAAAGACCAGTGCATCATCCTCAGTGGGGACAAAGACATGCGCACACTTGCGGGATGGCACTATGACTTCCTGCGTGACATCTACGAGTACATTCCCGAGGAGGAGGCAGACAAAAATTTCCTCATGCAGACACTCACAGGCGACCCCGTAGATGGGTACAGTGGATGTCCAAAGATCGGCGCAGTCAACGCTGCCCGCATCCTGGACAAAGACTGCTCATGGAACGCCGTCGTCGCAGCCTTTGAGAAGCAGGGACTTACCGCGCATGACGCACTCATTCAGGCGCGTGTCGCCCGCATCCTCAGAGCCAGCGACTATGATTTCAAAAGAAAGAAGTGAAGCTATGGACGCCATCTACAAACAGCTGACCGAGAGCGAAATGAGCATGATAAAAGCCCGCCTCCTCGCGTGGCAGGAGCACGGCGCCATCTCATGGATAATGCGGACGCATGGAGACATCAACTATGCCCTCCATGCTCTTTTTATGCTCAGCTCTCAGTGGCATGGTCGCAAAAGTTCTACAAGCGCGGCATCTTTCAGGGCATCCTCGTCTTTGACGTAGGCGTCCCTTGGTGGACATCGCGGCGTGTCGTTTCCGAACTTTTTGTCTTGGCAGCCCCCGGCGTCGTGGGACTACAGCGCGAGGCAATCGCAGAACTTGACGTAATCGCCGATCGTTATGGGGGCAGACCTCATCGTCAGCGGCAACATGTTTCAAGCAAACAATGACCTGATTGGCAACGGCTACAAAAAGTGTGGCTTCAGTCAGGAATGCAGCACCTATGTAAAGGAGGCTATTTATGAAGGATAACAGCGAGCGAGACATCCCGTATGTCTCCAAAGAACTATGCGCCTATTTACGCGAGCGTTTCAGCTTGCAGAACATTGTGAGGGACTTTGATGACAAAGCCCGCGCCGACCGCATCATCGGCAGCATCGCAGGTGTCAACAGCATCATCGAAACCCTTGAAGAGATTCAGACCATGCAGGAGGAACACGATGGGATTCGTGGGTAAGATATTCAAAACCATCTTCAGCCCCTCCATCCCTCAGGCGAGCACACAGCAGCCCACCATCACAGGGGCGCGACCTCGTACAGCAGACCGAGAGCAGCGAACCGACGCCCCCATCATGGGCGGCAGCGATTCATTCAGAAGGCGCAAGAGCATCGAAAATCTTCTTGTGCCAACAGAGAACATTTACAGAGGAGGTAACTAATGGGAGGAGTAGCACGTGCCATTGGCAGCGTCTTTAGTGGTGTCTCCCGCATCTTTGGTGGAGGAGGGCATGAACATTATCAGAGTGCGCCTGTGTCCGCACCCGCACCTACACCCGCCGCAGCACCCGCACCGCAGACAAACAGTGCCTCGATGGAGAGCGAGAGCAGCGACGCCGTAAAGAAAAAGAGACGCGGAAAGCAGCAGCTCATGATACAGCCGCGCAGTACAGACACTACGAGTACCGGACTTAACCTATGAGCACCGAGCAGCGGACAACAACCGCCCGACAGCTCTATCAGAAGATGGAGAGCACACGCAAACCCTACACCGACCGTGCAGAGAAATGCGCCCAGCTCACCATCCCTATGGCATTCCCAAAAGAATCCGATTCGAGCAGCACCAAATATGACACACCCTATCAGAGCATCGGGGCGCGTGGCGTCAACAACCTCACAAGCAAACTCATGCTTGCCTTGTTCCCGCCGAACGCGCCCTTCTTTCGTTTGTCTCTGGGGGACGACATCAAGGCGCAGCTCGCAAGCGACCCTGCCACACAGCAGGAATGGGAAGCTGCATTGGGGAGCATCGAAAAACAGATCACACAGTACATGGAATCGCATCAAATGCGTGTCACCATGAACGAGGCTATGACCCAGCTCATCCTTGTGGGGAACGTCCTCTTGTTCCTCCCACCGAAAGAAGGCGGGATGAAACTCTATCGCCTCAACCAGTATGTCATAGCACGCGACGGCATCGGAATACCATCGAGATCGTCACCAAAGAAAGCATCGCTCTATGGCGCACTCCCGCCCTGAGGCACAGCGGTGCGTGGATGGAGACAACATAGAGGCGCACAAGGCGATAGATGTCTATACGCACACCTACCTTGACGGTGAGAGCTACCAGTCCTATCAGGAAATCAACGGAGCAATCATCGGGGCAGCGAACAGACCTATCCCAAAGACGCTTCTCCATGGATACCGCTGCGATTGCGGAAGATGGACGGTGAATCCTATGGGCGCAGCTTCGTCGATGAGTATTTGGGCGACCTCAAGACACTGGAAGCCCTCAGTAAAGCCGTCGCCGAAGTCGCAGCCATCGCCAGCAACATCATCTTCTTGGTGAACCCCAACTCCATGACACGCATCAGCGAACTGCAAAAGGCGAACGCAGGTGACTTTGTGCGTGGGCGTCTTGAGGACATCCAAGCCCTACAGATCAACAAAACCAGTGACCTACAGATCACCACCACCGCCATTCAGAGCATCGAGGCACGCCTCAGCTATGCGTTCCTTCTCAACAGTGCCGTACAGCGCAACGCAGAGCGCGTCACCGCCGAGGAGATACGCTACGTCGCGAGAGCTAGAGGACACCGTTGGCAACATCTACAGCATCCTGGCTCACGAACTTCAGCTGCCCCTTGTGCGTCGCTTCATGAATCAAATGACGGGCACAGGGGCAATCCTGAACCTGCCGCAGGGCGCGAAGGGCATAGAGCCTACCATTACCACGGGCATCGAGGCGCTGGGGCGGGGACATGACCTTGCGAAACTGGATACCTTCATCCGCTACGCACAGGTATTCCCTGAGGCATTTCAGACCGCCGTCAAGCAGAACGAGATACTCTCGCAGATCGCCACAGCTCTTGGCATTGACGCGTCCTCCGTCATCAAGACACAACAGGAGATTGAGCAGGAACAGCAGCAAGCCATGCAGATGCAGATGGCGCAGCAGGTCGCCCCGCAGATGATGCAGGGGCAGCAGTAACGAAAGGAGACAACAACATTGGCAGAAACGAACACCGAGACACAGGAGCAGCAGACCCCTGACCTTTGTATCTACCACGCAGGAAACCACCACGGGAACGATTGTGAGACACAAAACCCCGAAGTTCCTATGCCAGACCCGACTGCCTCGGAGGCCACCCTAAGGAGGAGGCAGAGAAGCCGCAGGACAGCGCAGCCGAGGTAGAGCAGGAGTTTGCCAACCAGAAGCAGACGGATGCGACCATTAAGAAGGAACTCACCGCTAAAGGCCTTGACTTCGACGCACTCGCCGATGAGTACGACAAGACAGGCAGTCTCAGCGCGGATTCCCTTGCCGCCCTCGAAAAGGCGGGCTATCCCAAGCAGATGGTGGACGCTACCTCGCAGGTCTTGACGCCATGGCAGACCGCTTCGTCGGCGAAGTCGTCAAGATGGCAGGGGAGAGGACAGCTACAAGGCACTCGCCCAGTACCTTCAGACACAGCCGAAGAACGTCATTGACGGATTCAACGCAGCCCTTCAGAGTGGCAGCATGGCGCAGATTCAACTTGCCATCGGCGGCATTCAGGCAGCCATGACAAAACAGTATGGCACAGCCAACCCCAGCGTCATGGCAGGGGCAGCAGGGGACGCGGCGCAGCGCAGGGCTATCAGACCACAGACGAAATGACGAAAGACATGAGCGACCCGCGCTACCAGACCGACCCTGCCTTCACGCAGGAAGTCTACCGCAAACTGCAGAACAGTAGCATCTTTTGATCGCACAACGCTTTTCGCGCCCTCATCGTAGGGCTTATGTCTTTTCCTAGAAAGAAGGAGATAACACTATGCCAAACGTAACGATTGCAAACCCTATGGCAAACCGTGGCGTCGCCGTAACGGACGCCGACAAGCTCGCCCTTGGGCCTCAAGGTATTCGCAGGTGAGGGTTCTCACCGCATTCCAGAAATCCTCGGTCACGAACGGGCACGTCCTTGAGCGCAGCATCCAGAATGGCAAGAGCGCACAGTTCCCCGTGTTCGGACGGACGAAGGCACACCACCTCAAGGCAGGGCAGAGCCTCGACGACAAGCGGGAGAACATTCAGCAGTCCGAGCGTGTCATTCACCTCGACGGACTTCTCACCGCAGACACCCTCATCTTCGACCTCGACGAATTCATCGCGCACTATGACTTCCGCAGCCCGTATGCGGCAGAGCTGGGCAACGCCCTCGCCCTCTCCCTACGACGCTTCCATTCTCGCCGAGTGCGCGAAGGAAGCCCTCAATACGCAGGAGAACGTCGCAGGGAACGGCCTTGGTGGCGTAATCGAGCAGACCATCGCAGGGACGCCGGGCATTGACCGTGACACAGGCAACGCCATTTATCAGGTGCTCCTCACGGCAAAGAGCAAGATGGCGAACAACTATGTCCCAGCAGGGGGACCGTTACGCCTACCTCACGCCGGAGTTCCACAGCGCACTTGCGTCCGCTCTTGAGTTCTTGAACCGCGACTATGGCGCGGGTGGCACGATTCTTGAGGGCAACGTCATTCGCCTCGCTGGCTTTGATGTCATTGAGTGCCCGCACATCACGCGCGGCGGCGACGACAACGCCAACGTCATTCAGGGCGACGGACACATCTTCCCCGCAGCCTATGCGGACAAGAATCCCATCGTGATCTGCCACAAGACGGCAGTCGGCGTCCTGAAGCTCCGTGACCTCTCCATGGAACAGGCACGCCGCCCCGAGTATCAGGCTGACCAGATCATCGCGAAGATGGCAGTCGGTATGGGCGGGCTTCGTCCCGAGAGTGCCTTTCCTCGGCGTCGTCAAGAAGAAGTAAGACAACTCACCAGACGGCAGGAGGGAGGGAGACATCCTCTCCCTTTTTGTCTTATGCAATCATATCTAAGGAGGACAGCCATTGATTACAGCAACCAGTAAACTCGACGCGATTAACATTATCTTATCCTCCATCGGCAGCGACCCTGTGAACACCATCAACGAAGAAATCGACGTAGACGTGGCAAACGCTTGTCGGATGCTCGACCGCGCGTCGCGAGATATACAAAGAAAAGGCTGGGACTTCAACACCCTACACCCTGACACTCAGCCCCGACCAGTACACAGGCAAGATACCGTGGATACCGACGATCATCTTCTACCGCAGCACCGACGGCACACCATACGTCAAACGCGGCGAGAACTTTTACGACATCGAGAACCAGACCTTCCACTTCAAACAGCCCATTCATCTGAACGCCATCATGATGGTGGACTTTGAGGACTTTACCGGACGCCTTCAAGAACTACATCGCAGCCCGCGCCGCCATGAACTTTCAGACACGCTACATGGGAGATGCGGTGAACAGCCAAGACCTTGCGCTTAGCGTGCAGGAAGCCTATCAGGACATCGTGACCTACGACATGAACATGGGAGACTATAACATGCTTACCTACTCCGGCGTCACCCCTGCATTGGAGAGAAGCTGATGCTTTTACTCGCAGCAGGTCAAGAACCTTGTCTCAGGAATATCGCAGCAGCCTCGACATCCTGCGCCTCCCCGAGCAGCTCGACGAACAGGTCAACGGCTTCTCGACAGAGGCAGGAGGCTTGCAGAAGCGACCGCCCACCGTCTTTGTGTCAACCCTTCCCATTCCTGACAGCGTGCTAAAAAGCCCCTTGTCCATTTTTGTCAATCGGGACGAGAAGGAACGTTACTTCATTATCTTTACCAACGACCTCTTTGCGTCCTATTCGCATCTTTGACATCAAAGGAAAAAGAGCATGCTGTCAACATTAAAGAAGATAGTGCCTATGTCACAGGGGCTGAACGCCCGTGCCTTGCTGCGTGTTATCACCATCGCCGACTATACCTTCATCCTCAATCGAGCTGTGAAGGTCAATATGGCAGCATCAAAGTCCGATGGTCCTTCACGGCGCAGGGTGCACTCTGCCATGTCAAACAGGGGCAGTATGGGCGAGGGCTATCGTGTATGGATAGACGGGCGACTTGTCGCCTCCTATGACACACCCGACGGCAGCAACGCCACCCACACCAAACTGATTGACACCGCCTACATCGCGCAGAAGCTCGCAGAGAGCGCACGCGCCAACGGATGCACCGTGGACGTAGGCAACACATGGGTACGCTTCCATGGGGCAGCGTCCATACAGACACAAGATGGATTCAACAATCAGGCACTTGTCGGCATCAAAAGCACCGTACAGAAATTCTCTCTGCTGCCCGAGAGTGCCCCTGATGGCTACACCGTGAAGGTCGCAGGCGACCCGAAAGGGAATGGCGCAGGGAGCTATTATGTCTACTACAGCACAGCGGAGCACATCTGGAAGGAGTGTGCCCGTCCTGAAATCTCCCAACGCCCTTGACCCCTCGACCATGCCCCACATCCTTGTGCGGGAGGCGAACGGCAGCTTTACCTTTAAAAGAGCAGAGTGGGACAAGAGAGACGTAGGCGACGAGGACAGCAACCCGCTTCCCTCCTTTGTCAACCACACCTTGAACGATATTTTCTTCTACCGCAACCGTCTGGGCTTTTTGTCCGGGGAGAACGTCATTCTCTCAGAGAGTGCCACCTACTTCAACTTTTGGATGTCAACAGCCAACGACATCCTAGACACGGACTGCATCGACGTACCGACGACCACCTCACGCGTCAACATCCTCAATTATGCGGTCCCTTTAACCAGAGCCTCTATTGCTTCTCGGACAGCACGCAGTTCATGCTCAGTTCAGACAACGTACTCAGCCCAAAGAACTGCGCTCTGATTGAGGTCACAGGCTTCGCATCCTCCCCTGATTGTCGTCCTTTGAACGCAGGGAAGAACCTCTACTTCACCGCAGACCGCACCACCTACACCAGTGTCAAGGAATACTACAACGTGCAGGACATCGCCGACGTGAAGAATGCACAGGACATCACCAGTCATGTTCCCAACTACATCCCGAAATCCGTCTATCAGATCGTCAGCAGCACCAACGACCATATCATGATCTTCCTGACGGACGGAGACACAAAATCCCTGTTTGTCTATAAATACCTTTTTGTCAACGAGCAGCGGATTCAGGCATCGTGGTCGCGCTTTGACATGGGAGATATTGTCTATGGAGCGTTCTTCCTGGCTCGTCCCTCTATCTGCTGCTTCGGCGTGGAGGAGCACTGAGCCTAGAACGCATGGACTTCACCGAGCACTTGGAGGACTTTGGCGGCATTGAGCCCTATCGTGTCCATCTGGACTGCAAAGATCACCGCCACCGCGACAGAGTACAACAGTGCCTACCAGACAACCACCTTTAACATTGGGCGCATCTACCAGAACGGCAATATGAGGGAATACCATTGTGTCTTGTCGAACGGGAAGTGTGTCATTGTCCCGAAAGACAAACTGATAAGGACACCGGGAACAAGAGAAACCTGCATCGTCCTTGAAGGCGACCACAGAGGAGACACCATCATCGTCGGCATCCCATACGAGTTCCGCGCACGTCTCAGCCCCATCTACATTAGGCAGGAGGACAGCAAAGGCAATACGCGTGCCATCACCAACGGACGCCTTCAAGTGCGCAGCGTAGACATGCAGTACAGTGACACAGGAGGCTTCGTTGCCAATGTCAAAAGCCGAGGGCACACCTACACCTACACCGTCACCAACCGCAAGATCGGAACAATGGTATTCGGAGACAAAGCCCTCGTGGCGGGAACCCTCCGCATCCCTGTGCAGAGTGAGAACACCGCTTGCAGCATCACCATTGTATCTGATTTTCCCTATCCGCTTGCCCTTATTGGTTTCCTCTGGAAGGGCAGCTTTGTACCGCGAACGAAAGGAGTGTAACAATGGGAGCAGTAATGGCACTCACCATGGGCAGTACCGCCATGCAGATTTATCACCAGAACAAAGCCCTCGAAGCGCAGGGCAGAGCCAACGTCAGCTACTGCCCGCAGCATGGTTTCCTCCATGAATCGCACCTTCATGAACTACGAGCAGCAGCGGCGGGACATCTTCGAAGCCACCGTGAGGAGGTGGAGCAGACACAGCTGCAGAGCCGCCGTCTCACCTCCTCCGTTGCCGCCGCCGTCGCCGAGGGGACTTCAGGGTGGTGGACGTACCGCAGACCTCCTCGTTCGCAGCAGCGAGGCAGACAAAAACAGAGCCGTGACAAGTGTCAAAGACAACTATCGCCGAAAGTCCAACGAGATTGATCTCAACAAAGAAGCGACCCTTCTCAACACCAAGGCGCAGATCAGCAGCATCCGCGAGGTACAGAAACCCTCCTTCCTTGGGAACGCTCATGCAGTTTGGTACAGCGTATCTGGGAGCACGGCAGCAGCAGGAGCATCGACCTCCTCCGCAAACAGAGGGGGACGTGGATGGCAACAGAGACTATGTGCCCTATTCCACACGCACCTACACACCGACCACCATCCCTGAGCCTCTCGTTTGACATGGGCGACAAAGTGTATAAGGCATACAACCAGCCCTTTAGCTTTGTGTCTTATTTCGGGAAACTCCCGACACAGGCAAAGCCCTGTCTTTGACTTCACCTACAAGAACCCGTTCAGCCAAGACAAACAGATGATAAACCCATTCTAACTACAGAAGGAGAACACAATGCCAACACCTATATCCGCAGCCCTCGGAACAGAGCGGCAGTTCACACCGCAGCCCGAGCATGGCTACGTCGGACAGTACGTCGGTGTGTCTCCCGTCAACGTCAGCGCAAGCACCGCACACGACGACCAGCTTGCCCAGAACTTTATGCAGCTCGGCGCAGCCCTCACAAGCTATCGTGTGTCTCGCAGAGCGGTATCTTTCCGAGACAGGTCACATCGACAGCGAGCGCATGATAAAGGGGCATGACCGAGGCAGACATCAAGAAACTCAACGCCATCGACGCCGCCCAGCAGGAGGGCTTTGCCGACCGTCTCAGCAATCCCCTATTTCAAGGCACACGCGGAAAAAGCTGCGCGGAGGCTTTTTGTCTACGGTCATGAAAAAACCAGTACGACGAGAAGTACGCCCTCACCCCCTGCCCGCAGCGCAGAGGAGGAAGCCAATCGCTACCGCAAATTTCGCACAAGACTGGCAGAGTGCCAATCTCAGCGGCGACAAAGCCCCATCAACGAGATTGCCTTTAACACAGGCTTCAATGAGAACCAGCTTGTCAACATGGCAAACCTCATGGGCACATGGGAAAAGAAGAACTACGAGAACGAAGTCACCACCGTTATGGCAGCCTCGACGAGCAAGCTGAACGATATTGTGAAAAACAGTGCAGAGCTCCTCAAGACCAATGGGGAAATGACCGCCAAGACACAAGAAGTATTCAACGAAGTACGCCTTATGGGACTGCCTCTGCAATATAAGACAAAAACTCCTCACGGACTACTGCGAGCAGCTGATTAAGACAGGGCACCTCGACGAGAAAGCGCCTCGGTCAGATGATGGACAACATTGTCATTCAAACCAATCTTGATGGCAGCGAAATGCGTGCGTCTGACCTTCTCCCCATGATGCAGTTCCGTACCATGGCAGCCGAATACAATCGTCAACAGTTCACACAGGAAAAATACGACTGGGTGAAACAGCAGATTGAGCGTCATGACCTCCGCGCCACCATCGGTGACATCGACCTAATGCCCCCCGAAGAGCAGATGAAATACCGTCCGCTTGTCGCCAAGGTCGACGCAGGGATACAGCATGCGGACGCGAAGCCGCCGCCGAACGCCGTGCACAGATGGCACGCGCCGGACGCACACGAAGCGCAGGAGGCAGTGGACGCAACATCTCTGACAGCTACGCTGTGAGTGACATCATCAGCGGGTGGATGCAGGGAAACGATATTGTCAACGGGATGCCCGTCAAGGCATACACCATCGACAAACAAGCCCTCTTTGGCAACGCCTTGCCGCTCCTCCAAAAGTATGTATCAGACGGGGACTGGCAGAGTACCTACCGCCTCATGGATATGCCACAACTCAGCGCTATGCGTGAATCCTGCTCAGCTTCGCTTGCCAACATCCTCGCGGGCATCATGCCCTCCGACGATGGAGGCGTCAACATCGGTGACAACCCGCAGCTTATGAGTTTTGTCTCCGCTGTCATGACGAATCCCGCCGCCGTCGGGCACACATTCGGTGGCGATCTGGCACGCGAGGCATCCACCCTTGCCACATTCTCTACGGCATACGGTGGTGGAGAGTGGGGAATCAGCAAGCCCTGCGCCTTTATGCAGAATCCCACCAGACAGCCAAAGAGCACCCTGACGTAGATCGGGAGAATGAACGTGTCGCGGGGAACAGCGTGGCAGGATATACCATTGATAACGTCCCCTCTGGCAACTATGGGACGACAGATATAGCCGACCTTGGCTTACCCTGCAACCAGTTTGTCGCCAGTGATGCCACGAAGATGTGGAAAGCCCAGCTCAATGCTGGCATGGCACAGGATACCGTACAGCACAACATCAATGAGATGTTCCGTCAGAACTACACCACATACCATTGGGGCATCTACCCGAACAACGTCACCTACAACATGGAGACAGACAACAATGCCCATTGGTTTGCACAGGCACTCGACCAAGCCATTTATGACACCTGCAAGGGTGGAGGTGGCAGCGTAGATTATGCAGCGACAACGATCTGCTACAACCCCGCCGCGAATACCTTTCACCTTTTTCGTCTCCCACCCTTGGTGTCTCCCAGTCGTACACACAAGATCAGCTGCGTGGAATCGCAGAGCAGCTCTACGCCGACAGTCGCAAAGACGACAGTGGCAGCAGCGGAGCGACAGACCTAGATAAGGACGCCATCAATGCACAGCGTCTCGGGGAGACAGGATTCCTCGGTATGGATGAGCTTGGCGGGATGTAAAGGAAAGGAGAACCATGTTTAACGACAATGAATATAATGCCCGCAAGACGTGGGGCTTCCTCACCCAAGGCTTAGGCCTTGACGACGTGCGGGCGGCCGCCATTATGGGCAACTTCTCTTGGGAATCCGACTTTCAACACCGATGCTGTATCGGGGGATGGATATGAGAACCTCGGCATCGCTCAGTGGACATTTGGACGTGAAAGATGCCCTTCTTGCCCGTGGAGGAGAGCCCACCGACATAGACAACCAGTTGGGGCACTTTTGGGGACGAGGGTGGCAGAGGGCGGCGCACGTCGCTACGCCTACGACAGCCTCTTAAACAATGGTGGCAATCTGGAAGAGCTCACCGAAGATTGGTGCAACAAATTCGAAACACCAGACCCAGCGTATGCACATCTGAGCGACAGAATCGAACGCGCCTACTTTTTATCTAAATGCGTTCGGTGGAGGGAAAGGCCAGACCTTCACAGGCAGCCTGATGGATGTCCTTGCTCCTCTCCATGCACAAGCATCTCACTATGCCATGGATGGGGAGATGGTAGAGCCTGTCACGGATTACAGCTTCACACAGCCCGTTCAGACCGCTTCGACCATCGAAGCCCTCGCGACAAACTTCTGGGACAGCGTCACAGAGAGCGGCATCGCCAAAGCCCTTGAGTACGCATGGGGCGGTATCGACCACAGCGGCAAGTGGTGGTTTGAAAAGAAAGACCCCGTCACCCAAGAGGACATCGACTACGTGGCGAACGCCCTCCCGAATGACAAAACAGCCCAGCAGTTTGTCTTGCTCAATGGACGCGACAGCGAAGAAATCCGTTGGCTCGTCAACCAGCAGCTTGTAGAGCAGAACCGCAAAGCCCTCGTGGAGAAGTGGCGGCAGGAGAATGAAAGCAGCATCGCAGGTGTGCTCATGAATGTTGCGGGTGGCGCGGGCTACATCGTAGACCCGATGAACCTTGTCCCGCTGGGCAGCGCTGTCAAGGCGTACAGATGCTTGGGCGTCTTGGCGGTGCTATCCGCAACGTCGGCAAAGCCCGTGAGATCGCAAAGATTGCAGGACAGGCAGCCTACACCTTGGCAAAAGGAAATGCTCCAATGGGCGCATCCACCATTGTCAATGATGCCCTCAAACAGACCTATGGCGGGAGGACGTAAACTACGCCTTTGATGCAGCTGCTGCCATGCTTGCAGGGACAGTGCTCTCTGCGGCAGGCCTTGGCGCAGGGAAAGCCTTCAGCCGACTTGCTTATGGACGCAAGGGCAGCCTCACCGCCCATGTGGCAGAGGTGGCAGACAAAGCCGAAACCAAAGCCTACATGGACGCAGCGGGCATAGACACAAATGTTATCCGCAGCGAAACCGTGAAGGAAATGAAAAAGCTCCATGATGCAGAGTACGGGAAGAAGATTGGCTCTAAAATCTACGACACCTTGGAGAAGAACGGCAGCGTGATCGCCACCACCTACGAAAAAGGCAGCATCCCTTGTGTCTCGTGTGAGCGGACGCGAACTGCCCCGCGACGCCAAGGCGTTATACGTCCCGAATGAAAACTACACCGTGCTCCTCACGGACAACATCAAAGACCCCGCCCGTGTCGATGCCCTCCTTGCCCATGAGCTTGGCGTTCATGCAGGGCTTGAAAAGAGCATCGGCACAGAGAACTTCACCAAACTCATGGAGGATGTCAAAAGTACATGAACAAGAAGAACCATGTATTCAATGACATTCGCCGTCAGTATGACACACAAGACCCTGAGGAAGTCTTTGCCCATGCGGTAGAGGACGACAAACTGCCGGCAGGATTCCGCAACCGCATCGGGGGCATCATCAACAAAGCCCTCGGTGAGCGCGGCAGCAGCATCACCCTGACAAAGACGACGTGACAAAATTTGCTCCTCGCACAGAAACGGGAGGCAGACGCACAGTACCTTGGCGTCCACTACAACCCCGACGGCTCGACTGCTTTTTGCGGGGATGCGCTTCGCGAGACAACCTCCTCAATCCAAAACTCTTTGCCGATCTCTACGAACTAGACCCCACCGTTACCAAAGAGACACAGGCAGCCATTGGAAAGAATGGTCTTGCACAGGGCGTTGGTAAATTCTTGGAGCAGGGCATCTATGGCCTTATGGCAAACTCCAACTCCAACACCGCCCGTGCCCTTGCAGGACATCTCTTTATGGATGCACGCGGCAGAGGGTTGACTGACTGGAAACGCTCTCGGGCGAGGAGCAGAGGAAGCCATCATCAAACGGCTGGCTGTCCCGTACCTTGATTACGCCTGACGAGCGTCTTGCGTGGATGAACGCCAACAAGAAGATTGATCGCCGCAGCGCACAGCTTGCCTTTGACAACATGGCGGTGCGTTACTACAACGCGAAGTATGCAGGGAATAAAGCCTCCGCACTGATGGATGTCCCCGAGGAAGTCAAAAAGCCGCAGAGCACATGCGCCGCTATCGAGAAGAACAGATCGACATAGGCAAGCACTCTGCGGACTACTTTGGGGCAAAGACAGACAACCTCATTGAAAAGGAATGGAAGCCGTTGACGATGAGCTGTGGCGCCAGATTGACGACCACCTTCGCACAGATTTTCAGGCGCACTTCAATTCCTTTCGAGGACGCCGCCGAGCATCTGCGTGAGTACATCCGTGTGGCCGCGAAGTATGACACCATTAAAGAGGTCATCAAACGCGACGTGCGGATGGAGAACGAACGCATCAAGGAGCAGAACATCGAGCGTACCGCCAAGGGACTGCCCGAAAAGCCGCTGAAAGAAATGCCCGAGCCCACCGACCAAGACGCAAAGGAGTGGCTGGAAAAACGCCTCGACGATGAGATCGAAAGCATCCTGCTCCGTGATACGGATGAGATTTCACAGACCCCAAAGTGATTGGGCGTGTCGGTGAGCTGAACTTTCTAAAGCAGCGCATCCCGATGGACACCTCGTTGGAAATGAAGATGAACGCAGGAACGCCGAACGAGTTCTCTTTCTCCTTTGACAACAACCTCCGCAACTTCGACATGGACGCCATTGTGCAGAAGAACATGCAGCGATTCGGCGGGGAGATTGCCTTTAAGAACGTCTTTCACACAGAGAAAGAATACAAAGAGGCCATGGCGAAGATCGAGAACGAACTAAGCAAAGCTCTCCCGTCTTGGCGACGCCAACAAGAGCGTCATGAACGAGTACCATGAGATCGAGCGCTCCCTCAAAGAACTGCGCGGATGTCGTCCGCGTGAGGACATACTGACAAAAACCACAGCCTTGCTGCGTCTGGGACTGAACACCCTTATGTCAAGAACGGCGCAAACATGGGCTTGCACAGCTTGGTGAAATCGGTGGAGCGATTGCCTATGGCGGGCTTCACAACCTCGTCTGGCTTCCTCCCCAGCCTCAGTAAACTTGCGTCTGAGAGCACGACAGGGGAAAGTGAGTGCCGAAGAAGCTATGGAGGCAGAACGCTTCCGTGCGGGGCAGCCCTTGAGGCAGAGACACACACGATCAACTTCCAAGACAGAGCCATCCACGATGCCTTCACCAAGGATGCAGACCGCATCGGTGGGGCACTTGTGCGGATGAGTGACTGGATACATAACTTGGGGAAGGTCACATCGTCCCTCAACATGCTCCCTAAAATGACCGAAAGCATGTACCGTCATTTCCGCACAGGCTACATCACCGACGCCGTTGCCTACGCGCATGGCTTCAAGACATTCAGCAGCGTGCGGAATCCATTCACTGAGGCAAAGCTGAAAAGCCTCCAACATCACCCCGAAAAGTTCGACACCATCATGGAGAACCTACGGAAAAGTACACAAAGGTGGATGAGAAAGGGCAACATCATCGGGAACGACTGGAAAGCGTGGCGTGAGAACGACCCACAGAGCTACTTTCAATTCTACGGAATGACACAAACCCATGCAGAGCGGGCGATTGTCTCGGGCACAAAGCAGGGCAACAAAAAACCTTGTCAAAGGCAAACAACTGGATGGCGCGTGTCCTATTGCAGTTCAAAGACTACAACCTGCGTGCCATCAGCGGTCAGACCATGCGTGCGCTTACTGCCCGTGACCTTGACGATGCCATCGCACTCGGCATGTCCATGGCGACGAATACCGCCGCATTCATGCTCCGTGCGGGCTTTAAGGGTGCCCTCATGTACGCCGCAGGAAACGCCACGGGAGCGAATGACTCACCTCAAACAGCAGTTTGATGAGGGGCAGCTCCTCCGCGTGGCCGCCCTGCGTCTCTGCCATGGCATCTCCTCTTTCTTTTGTCAATGATGTGGGGAGGCATTGACAGGGCGTACCCACCATCCGCACCACCGTTGACCGCAGCACACGCGCACCGAAAGACCAAGATGCAAAAGACAAATTTGGTAATGCAGTTGCACAGCTACCAGCCATACTAAGAGCTTCTGCGCCAATGACAGCGGGCATAGGCGCAGCGGGCTTCATGAGTGGCGAAGGAACGCAAAAAGATGTACGTAGACTATACAATGTATTGCAATACCTCGCTTTATTCCGTTCATGACCCTACACTGACAGCCTTATCAAAAACAGTAGCGTACCGGAAAAACGCCCAAAGACACAATAAGGAGACACAAGCATTATGCAGCATAAAGCAACCATCTTTTATGAGTGGGAGCAGGAAGTCGGCATACAACTTCCCTTTTCCCTATCTCAGCAAACAGTTTGTCAGTGCGTGTCGATCACGCCAACGCATCTACCCTTCTGGAATACAACCGTGATTACACCATCGAGGGGCAAACGCTCACCCTCACACCCGTACATCCTTTTGTCTCGGGAGCAACGCTCTGCATCTACCGCCAGACCCCACGGGAAGCCTTGTGGATTTCAGTGACGGCAGCCTCCTCTCGCCTCCGAACTCGACAAGATGAGCATACAGCTGCTCCATATTACCGAAGAGCAGAATGACAGCCTCCACTTAGAAGGGATGTTTGTTAGCGAAGGTGCATGGCAAGCACAAGGAAGGCGTATTAAAAATGTAGCGGCTCCTGTGGAAGCAACTGATGCAGTACATCTCGCTTATCTCGATGGTTTGGATATTGCTCGGCAAAGTGAGCTGCAGCGTATTGGAAAACCCTTTGTGTCTGAAAAAGAGCGACAGGCAGCAGAGAGTGCAAGGGAGAGTAAAGAAGCCGCGACACAAAGTGCCCAGCAATTCACTCAGATAATCGAGGCACGCTTTCAAACCTTAACAACTCTTTTACAACAGAACCTCTCCAGCTGAATACGTACCGCAGACGCAAGGTGCCGAAATGCGCACCGCAATCGCCAACGCCGGGATCTCCATCCTCCAGCCGCAGCAAGACCTACGCAGTCGGCGACATCGCGTATCACAAAGCCCTGCCATCATGGGCGCGTTTGGAGTGCGTGAGGGCAGGTACCACCGCCGCGACACTACCAACACAAATAGAACAAACGGTTCAAAACGGGGGGTAATTATCCATGACGGTACGGCCGTCTGGATCATTGACGATCTGCGCGACGGCACGCCCGTCGGCGCGGTGCGCGGGTCACTCTACCTGCCCGCAGGATACGTCAAAGCCAACGGTGCGACTGTGCAGCGTGCAGACTATCCGCGTCTCGTCGCACTTGCCGAGCGTTATAACCTCTGGACGGGCGACGTGACCGCGAACGCGGGACCGTTCGGGCGCGGGGATGGGACGGCAACGATGGTGCTGCCGAACTGACAGATCGGATGGTGCAGCTTGCGGGGGATAGTGCAGGGGCGGCGGTGGCGGCGGGGCTGCTGAATATTACGGGGCAGTCATTTAGTTTCCATGAATATGCCTTTAACCCAAGAAAAGGGCATTTACCAAAAGTACTAAAGACGCAGGGTATGCGATGGCTGGTACGAGCACCTCGATACAATCACGTAAATGTGCGTTTTGACGCTTCGGATTCTAACCCTATTTATGGTGCATCAGAGACGGTACAACCCGCCGCAACCAAGTTAATCCCCATCATTAGATACTAAGCACGCTCGATGCGTGCTTTTGAGTGCGCGAAAGGAGCGTAACATGACAAAAACAGTTCACGCCTACGCCGCTGATGGCAAGTACATCGGCGATCGCACGCTTGACGACACCGACAGATCGCCGATCAGCGGCGCGGCAAATTCTCGGCAACATGACGGAGGTACAGCCGCCCGCCGCAAAGGAGGGATATGACCTCTGCTGGCGTAATGGCAAGTGGACGGTGTCGAGCGTCCGAAACCAGAGCCGGAACCCGAGCCGCCGACGGAGACAGAGCCACAAGAGCCGCACGTTGACGACGTACGCCTTGCAGCGTTTGAAGCAATGGCGGAGCAGGAAGCCCGCCTGATTACGTATAGCGAACGTCTCGCCGCATTGGAAGCCGCACTGAAAGGAGGTGAGGGCAAATGAAGAAGTGGACATACATGATACTGATCTACGCGTACTCAGTACGCGCGGGAGCTGGGCAACTCCGATGAGGACAAAGTAGAGACGATCAGAAGGTCGTCCCCGAGGTCTACCGTGAGGACGTTGCCTCGTATCTCGCAGAGCACGCCGCAGGGTAAGACAGAGCGCAGAATAGCCGTCATAACGCATGGCAGCTTTTGTTTTACTTTTTAAGCCAAAAGGAGATAACAACATCATTACCACAGACACACTATCCACGCCCTCATCCATGCCATCGAGAACGCATGGACGAGCACAGAGCTGACCGCAGGAACGATCTTCGGCATCTGCTTTACCTTCCTTGACAAAGCCTTTGGCGGACTTGACGCAAGCATCGAAGCCCCTCGCCGTCCTTATGTGCCTTGATGTCCTTACGGGTATTGGCGCAGGACTCAAGGCATCATCGTCTCAGCTCTGCCGTGGTCCAAAGGGACTATTCAAGAAAGCGGGCATCTTTGTCTGTATCCTCATCGGCTTCATGCTCGACACCGCTATCTCAAGTGGACATCTTCCGTGACATGGTCATAGCAGGATTCGCCCTCATCGAAGCGCATGAGCCTCATTGAAAACATTGACCGCATGGGCTTGGCTACATCATCCCTGCGTTCCTGCGGGACAAGATGAAGCAGATCGCCGAGGAGAAACGACTGAAAGGGAGACAAAAATATGAAAAGAGGAATTGACGTATCCGAAAAACAACGGCTGGGTGGACTGGGACGCCGTAAGGACGCGGGCTATGACTTTGTCATTGTCCGCTCCTCCTATGGGCGCACAGGCGTCGATGATATGTTCAGACGCAACGTCACCGAAGCGCATCGTAGTCGGGCTGATCTGCGGCGCATACCACTACGGCTATGGGCTGAACGAGTGGCACGCACGCGAGGAGGCACGGCATTGCCGCAACGTCATTGACGAAGCAGGAGTGCTCCTTGAGCTGCCGTGTTCTACGACATGGAGGATGCAGACCAGTACAAGGCACGCAAGGGCTTCGCCTTCGACCCCGACGAAATGACCGCCAGTGCAGGGCGTTTATCGACACCATCGGACTTGACTGTGGTGTCTATGCTCCCTGTCACTGGCTCGAAAACTACATTGACTGGCAGTCCCTCGGCTGTCCTGTCTGGAACGCTCAGTGGTCGTCCAATGACGACATTAAGGGCTTCATGTGGCAGTACACCGACGGGGCATTGATAGGAGGAAAAAGCTTTGATGCCAACATCCTTTATGAAGCGGATTAAAGGGCATGAGCAGAAAGAGCCGTCTTATAGCGGTTCTTTTGTTTGTCTTGCCTCATCCTTTGTGTCTTGTTCCTTGGGAGCTGCAAGCATGATGCTGTGAAAATGACACAAGAAGAACCCATCGTCCTCACCCATGAGGAAGCCGTGAACGATAACGTCCTTGAAAACAAACTGGACATGAATAGAAGCAACGCACGGGAAACTGCCAGCTACATTCGTGAGGCACAGATAGGACTGAGACGCCCTCAGATGCTCTACAATGAACGAAACGAGGGTGAGAGTAGTGTTACTTTATACCGTGCAGGAAAAAGCTCGCCAGAAACGACGCTGCGCTTCCAAAAGAGGCACTCGCCAAAACGGATGCCACCATCGTCGCCGCGCAGCCCGAGAACAAAGATGTCCCCGTCGGCATCTACAAGATCAACAACTACCGTAACTGGGAGCTAGGAGTTGGCATGGGCATCCACGACGGTAAGACCTACATCCCCGTGAGTTTGCAGCGAAACTACAGTGAAAGAGCCACTCCGTCGCCGTCGAACTTCACTACGACCTGAAAGACAACAAAGTGAATGGTGGTGGTGCAGTGGAAAGTACATTTTTGATTTTTAGGAAAGGAAACAAATGCAGGAATCGCATGATATGACAATCGGCAGCTTTTGATGGCATCGGCGGGTGGCTTTGCGCGCGCGTCATGTAGGGTAACGCTGTCTGGGCGAGCGAAATAGAACCCTTCCCATGCTCGGTGACAGCGCGGTATTTTCCCGATGTGAAGCAACTCGGGATATTACGAAGATTGACCCCGACAAGATGAGATCCCGTAGACATAATCTGCGCGGGAAGCCCTTGTCAGGATTTCAAACTATTGCAGGAAAAAGAAAGGGACTGGATGGAGAACGAAGCAGCTTATTCAAAACAGCAATCAGCATCTTTCAGCAAATGCGGAGCGTACAGGACGCCCCGCTTTTTGTTTGGGAAACGTACCCGGTGCATTCAGTAGCAACAAGGGCTTGGACTTTCGAGCCGTGCTTGAGGAAATCGGACAGACCGAAATTCCAATGCCTCAACATGGCAAATGGGCAAGCGCCGGACTGGTTGAATTGCCTCAGTGTCAATCCGCATGGCGCGTCCTCGACGCTCAATATTGAGAGTGCCCCAACGAAGAAAAAGGATCTTCCTTGTCGCAGATTTTTGACAGCCCATGACCGACGTGCCGGAGAAACTATTTGAGCGCGAGGGCATGTCAGGGGATCCTGCGACGGGCGAAGGAGCGAGGGAAGGAGCTACCCGAGGAACTGCGGATTGCGCTCGAACGTCAAGTGATGCTGTGATGCCACTTTGACACGACACAAATCACATCCTCTGAATGGCAACCACCCACAACACGGAGCCCCATGTCATCCACTGTGCGCTACCGCCCATGTTCCCTGCTGTTGTTATTAAGACGGCGGATTCGTCCCGGCACTGCTTGCAGGAAAAGGGATGCACGTCGCAATCTATGATATGACGCACGCGGATGAGGTCATGCGCCCCGTCAAAGATGGCATCGTCCCGACACTCAACGCGCGTATGGGAACGGGTGGGAATCAAGTACCCGTGGTGAATGCCTACTGCATCGCCGGGAACACCATTGACCGAAGATTGAGCACGGCGTAACGGGAAGGGCGTACTTGCAGAGACAGCATCACAGCTGAACACAGTTGACCGTCGTGCGGTCGCAGAAATCTACGGCGCGAAGTCCTACAGTGAATACGAGAAGGGAAAAGTCGCGACACTCAGAACATCGGGAGGTGCTTACGGTGGCGGTAGTGAAAACCTCGCGCTATCATACTCAATCGTGCGCCGTCTCACACCGACAGAGTGCGAACGCTTGCAGGGACTAGATGATGGATACACCGAAGGTGGCAGCGACACGGCGCGTTATAAGGCTCTCGGAAACGGCATGGCGCAGCCGTGCGCGGATTACGTCATTCGGCGCATCACAGAATGTAACAGACACTAACGAAAGGAGACAAACAACATGACACGCATTACATCCGGGCTTCCCGTTGAGGAGCAGGAAACCGTCGTACAACCTGATCGTCAAACTAAGATTGCAACGATCTACACATCAGATTCACGCCTTATGAACCGATTGAGCAAGAAGTATGAATGCACAAGGAGCATCGGAATGAGGGTAAAGTCGCTGTCTGAGTTCAAAGTTCCCAGAATCATACATTACATTCCGCAGTCCACGTCCCGTGAAGAAGGAAGCAGACGCAGACTTCCAATTCTAATGCTCGTAAATGGCTAAATTTTTGGGGGTTTAGAGATGAAATCCTTCCCCTGATAGTTTATATGGGAGACAGAAATCAACCTCTATTCCACGTTTTTTTCACAGAAAGGAGACAAACAACATGGCAGGAATCAAACTCCCACAGGAGCTCATCGACGCACTTGCATGCAGGAAGCCGATGCACTTCTTGAAGGACTGCAGGACGAGGAGATGCGAAAGAACCCCGCCTTCTCGCCAAGGGTGCGGCAGTTCCTCAAAGACAACGACTTCATCACCACCACAGAGACGGAGGGCGTGCAGACCATTGTGCGGGATGTCAGCACCATCCCCGACCTCATCGGAAATGACACAACAGAGGTGCTCCATTGAACTGGTCGGAGCAGGGACATCGAGAAAGCTGAAGCACTTGGGCGTTTGTCTACATTGTATGGAAATCCATTGGGCTGCCAAACCCGACACCCATCCAAGTGGACATCGCTCAGTATTTGCAGAACCCGCCGAGTGACCGCATCGTCATTCAGGGATTCCGTGGCGTTGCCAAGAGCTTCCTCACCTGCGCCTACGCCGTGTGGCGTCTCTGGCCGAATCGTGATCTCAAAGTCCTCATCATATCCGCATCGCGTGACAGGGCAGACGACAACGCTCGCTTCATCAAGAGCATCATCCGCACACCGCCCTTCCTCGCGGGACATGAAGGCAGACAAAAGCCAGTTAGACACACAGAACATCTTCAGCGTCGGCGGCGCACAGGCAGACATCTCCCCGAGCGTCAAGTCTGTAGGTATCACAGGACAGATCACAGGCACACGCGCCGACCTCCTAATTTCGGATGATGTGGAAGTCCCGAAGAACAGCGGAACACAGCTGCAACGAGACAAACTGTCTGAGGCAGTCAAAAGAGTACGACGCTATCCTAAAGCCGGGCGGACAGATCATTTATCTTGGAACACCACAGAACGAAGCCAGCCTTTACAACACCCTGCGAAGGCGTGGATACGAGACAAGAATATGGACAGTCCTCTATCCTGAGAGCGAAGAAGAGCTGGAAAGCTACGGGGAATCCTCGCTCCATTCATCCGAGACAAATATCTCAGTGACCCAAAGAAGTATGCAGGAAAGCCTACCGACCCGGCGCGCTTTGATGAAATTGAAATTGAGAAGCGACGTTTGTCTTATGGGCGTGCGGGCTTTGCCTTGCAGTTCATGCTCAACACCAACCTCAGTGACTACGAGAAATATCCACCAAAGTCGCTGACCTCATCATAGACAGCCTTGACCCCATGAGACCAGCACCAAATGGGCGTGGGCGAACGGAGCGAGCAGCGCATGGGAGACATCCTGTGTTGCCATGAATGGCGATATGTACTATGCACCGCTTTCCCGCAGATCCCTGACACACTGCCCTACACAGGAACGGTCATGGCGATTGACCCTGCGGGCAGAGGCAGCGACGAAAGTGCCTATGCAGTCATGAAAGCCCTCAACGGATACCTATTCGCTATGGACGTGGGAGGCTTTTTACCGAGGGATACAGTGATCTTGCCTCACCCAGATGGCGCAGCTCGCAAAGTTCTGGCAGGTCAACGAGATCGTCGTAGAAGCTAAACTTCGGCGACGGCATGTTCACCAAAATCATGTCTCCCATCTTTAGCAAGATACACCCGTGTGCGATCACTGAGGTGAAGAATACAAAGCAGAAAGAGCTGCGTATCATCGACACATTGGAACCCGTCCTCATGCGCCACAAGCTGATCGTCAACCAGAGCGTCATCGAAAATGACTACAGACGCTATGAGAGTGGACAGACCTACAGCCTCATCTACCAGATGACGCGGATATGTCGGGACAAGAACGCCATCGCGCATGACGACCGCTTGGATGCTGTCACCATGGCTACCGCCTATTGGCTCAGCAGCATGGATATTGACGGAGACAAAAAAGAAGAAGGCAGCGAACGCAGCATCGAAGAAATGATGGACGAGGGGATTATGGCACAGCCTGAGGAGCGCTATGATAAGTGTGTGAAGAACATCAAAGCTCTGCGCTCTTAGGTGGGACACAATAACCTGAAAATGCCAAAAATTGAAGGTGGGACACAAGGTGATAGCGGGGGTGAAAGATATATTAAAGATATACTTAAAGATACTTAAAGCGTCTTAAAGGCTAACTTATAAGCTAACTTATACCTACTATAAGCTAGGCAGACGCAGCGTCAAGACCTCCTGCTGCGCATGAGACTTGACGCTCATCTCCCTCCTTATTGCCACGATAGCCACAGTTATCGTACCTCTAGCGTCCTTCATGCTTGTAGGCGCAGCAGGGAGGATGAAGATGCTATAGGCTTGCCCATAGAATGACCTCCTCGAACGTGGCGGCAGCCACAAACAATAAAAACTTAGAACAGACATAAAAGAGGCAAGAGATGCCGACGCACTCCTGCCTCTTTTGTTGTCTTTATCCATATACAGTAATTAGAACACTTTTTCTATGTTTTTGACAGAAAGGAGCGTTGCAGTTGACAAAACCCTTGTACCAACAAGACCTGACGATTTCTTCTTGACAAAAGCGGGAACGTGGGACAAAATGGTAATGTTCAGCCCAAAGGACGCATCCGAACTATTGGGCGTACCACAATCCACCCCTATACACCTACCTTCGCAGCGGCGAACTAAAGGCGTATAAATCAGGGCGTCACTATCGCATCACCCGCCGTGACCTCTACCGCTTTGTGGAGAATAACTTGTGTCTTTCCGTGCAATAAGCACCGATAAGCACCCTAAAACATCCTCGACCCTTTATATATCAACGAAAGACAGTTTTGTGTTATAATGGAAACGAATACTGTCTTTCAATCGTTTATGATTACCAGCAGCACAGGGAGTAGTGAAATATTTGTTCGGCATATCTTCGATTCTCAAGCGATTCCTCGGCGACAACAACGACAAGGAGATCGCGCGCTACCGCGGCATCGTGGAGCAGATCAACGCGCTCGAGCCGTCGATGGTGAACCTCACCGATGACAAACTGACGGGCTATACGCAGAAATTCCGTGAGCGGCTCGCGCAGGGGAGACGATGGAGGAATCCTCCCCGAGGCGTTCGCGGTCGTGCGTGAGACCTCGCGCCGCGTGCTCGGCATGCGGCATTTTTGACGTACAGCTGAT
>BNJU01005117.1_pt1 | contig 123187 bp, 130 predicted proteins | sample 8539281 | NCBI WGS metagenome assembly BNJU01 (sample SAMD00202456, study PRJDB9452) | human saliva metagenome | isolation source: human saliva | place: Japan | reverse complement strand
GAAGTTACGTATTGTTGTCGTTGGTTTGTAAGATTATCGATTACAGAGTATCGTTATGAGCAGGCAGAGAGAGAAAAGAAGGAAGAAAAGAAAGTTGAGGTAAAGGAAATTGTCTTTCAACAAATATTGATGACAACGACCTTAATACTATACAACCAGGCTAGAAAGTTCCTGAAAGGAGATAAGGTTAAAGTAACCCTCCGCTTTAGAGGAGGGGAAATGGCTCATTTCTTCAAATAAGCAGATACTTGATGTATTCCCAGAGAAGCTTGAGATGCAGCATCAGTAGAAAAACAGCTGCTTATACAGAAGCATGTCCATGGTTGTAACGAACAAGAAGTAATGCTATTTTCACGTACTTAGTGAGGATAATAATTAGATTATAGGAGGAAAGAACACAAAATGAAGATGTTATGCGCTAAGAAGGCTTATGCAACATATGGAAAGTTTAATATGAAAGCTTATGGTTTTATATCCTTACTCAAGAAGACGTAAGAGAAAGAGGAACTGTGCCAAACAGAAATTGATAAGTCAAATTTAGCCCAATGAAGAGAATACCCATATAGCTAAATAAAAGCAATTGTTAAGGAGGAAATAAATGGCAAGGAACAAAGGTGCTTAGGTGCCAAGAAGAGACATAATATATTAAAGTCATTAAGGGTTAGGAGGGACAAGAAGTAAACAGTATAGAATAGCTAAGCAGTCAGTTATGTAAAAGTTTTGCATCTACATGCAGCAGAAGAGCAGTTACGACTTTAGAAAGCTCTGATCGTAAGAATCAACGCAGCAGCAAGACTTAACGACTTCATATTACAAGTTCACATCGGTCAAGTCATACAACATCGATCAACTGGTAAGATGCCTGCTGAGTCACAAATGATGCAGCAGGCTTTGCAGTTTTGCATGCATGGCGCTAAGCTTGCTGCATTGTGCAAAAACGCTCAAAAAGGCAACCACAGAGATGGTTATTTCAAAAATATCAGAATATGTATATGTGTTACACCGTTTTTCAAACTGTTGCATTACTCATATTTCAAAAATAAAAGACAGTAAATTTTCCTCAGGCAAGTCCGTAAATTGGTCCATTACTCTTACCTAGCTCATTATATTGGCACGGCCTCGGCAATATATGGGTATCCTGCAGTGATGGGCTCTGGCCTAAAAAGGAACACTTAATATTTACAGGAGTTCATTATGGAGTAGATATCAGGAGTTTCAACCTAGCTATATTCTATCGTCGGAGAGACTCCATCCTTATCCTTTGGCAGACTCTCTTTGTACGTACATGAATCCAATCGTGAAGCCGTCCCACTTGATAGATGCGTGTGATCCACATTCAAAGCCTACCAGTTTTCGCTCTTTCTGAGGTTTTCAAGTCAGTAGTAGCTGAAAATGCCTGTCTCTGAGAGTTTATCTGTAGGGAAATGTGAAAATTACATTCAGGAATGTTTGTGTAAGAAATTTACAAGCAGCGGACTCTTCCCTATCTGCGCCTCCAAACCCTGGGTCATGCGGCTAAGAAGCAAGCTCTGGGTATCCTGTAGTCTTTTATCTCACTATAAGCCTCTTCCACGCTGTGTCCTTGTCCATATAATTAAGATTGTGCGTGGCATTTTCACGCCTATATAGAGCTTGTTGTAGCCTGCTTTCATGGAGGGTCTTAAGTCTTCATCAGACTTACTTTTATACTGGTTGGTATCGCATCAGAGTTAAAGAGGCTGCCCAGGAAATAGTGCTAACCAGGCTATTATCTCAATCAGTTCTCATTTCAGCTGGGCTGTATAACTGAACAGGAGTGATATATATAGACATCGAGAAAAGGAGGATAATGCCATGATAGAATAAACAAAATCACAGCACTATACTCCCGCCTTCAGTTGGTGATGAAGATAGAGATATGAGGAGTACAGTATTGTCAATCAAAAGCATTTTAGAAAGGTATGTGCGATGTGTTGATAAACATTCGCCATTATATCACGGGCGATGAAAGTGGTTCTTTTGACCGTTCAGTTTATACACGATGATAAGGATGTAGAGCAGGCAAATCGAATTGGCTATGAAAGATATGACAAGGAATGAATATTCCGCAAGTGGGAAACGCTATGGGATATTTAGAAGAAACAATGTAGCCGACACATCAACAACGGTAGACAGCCAAGACCAAAACACATTGGAATTTGCCCCATTTATCAATATCATGTCAGAGTGGTGGCCGCAAGGACATCAGCAAGAAAGTTGAACAGACCAAAGAGCAAGTGGAAGCCCGTCGCAACAGAAGCCCCTACGGCTATAGCAAGATCTGAATGTTAAGATTTTTTATACGGATAGATGCTGAAGTCGTAAAAACCTATTTTTGCCAGTTTCTTGCGAGGGAAACCGCAACAGATAGCCGTTTATATCAGAAAGCAAATGAATAAATCTCAACCTTATATGAAAGCAGCAAGATAGAGACAGCAGAAAGCTGAATGAAGAAAACGTTAACCTGAATAAAGCAACCTCAACACATACCAGGGGCAGAGTATTAGAAGATGTAGTCAACTTCAAGAGAATTGAAAAACATTATGAGATAAAAGAAACCACATAGATAAAGAAAGGCAGAGGAAGTCAGAAATGTATGAGCCAATCATAGACTGTGTTATTCTATGGAACAAAGAAGGATATAAAAACGCACCTGTAGCACAACGATGAAAGAATCACACCTTCTCCGGATCAGATACTGTAAAGATTGTGGCACAAAATGGCCGTACCATACAAAACGGAAAAGTACACATGTAACCCATTTGCAGTGAATAAGCTAAAGGAAAAAGCTAAACACCTTAAATGCACCTTCCCAATGTTTATATGAAATCATCAGAGGTTTTAAGAAGATAGTGCTATTCATTGGGCAAACAAAGAAGAATTTCAAAGTTGGTAAAAGTAGTTCTATAAAGAGCACAGAAGAAATCATGCAAAAGCGTACCTCAAATCACAGACAGAATGGAACAGATAGAAAGAGCTATGAATAAGCTAAAGGAGGACAATGCACTGGGAAATATCGAGGTAAAACGAATTACTATCAAGGAAGATGCAGAATACACTTTTGAAAGTGAACAGAAGAAAATAGGTGAAATATCTGAATTTGAAAACGCTAACAAAGAGGCAAGACCTCATCGCTTGCAGAAAGTTACCAGATTTGAAGAACTTACCCTACCGCCATCAATGAATTTATTTGCAAATTAGAAAGTGATGAGATGTCAAAGATAAAAATATGCTGTTCAGAGAATAGGTATTTCAACTATATCGGAAAATTTGAAAATGAACTCAATAAAAGAAATAGAGCTTTTGACAGAACAGGAATATATAGATGAGAGAAGAAACCAGAAGCTAAGAAAGAAATTTATATCACAGGGTATATTCTAAAGAATACTGAGCTAAAAAATCTTTGAAAAGTTTAGGAGAGTACGAACGGATAAAAGCACGAGAATATAGAGCAAGAAAGAAGCTACAAGCAACAACCAAACCAACATCAATCAATACGAAAAGAGGTTTCAAATCATGGAAATTTTTTGTGTGTTAAAAGGAGGATTAACGGTAAAAAACAAGTATACAGACGATGAATATAGACAGTAAAAGAACAGACCATATCCCAAAAAACCCAATAATATCATGATAAAAAGATTAGAGGAAAACTTTGTAATATATATATTTGATTCAAACAGTAAGGATACATTTCAAGATAAGCTGTTAAAGGTAGTGAGATCGAACAAAAGGACAGGAAAATGAAAACATAGATGAAAAACGAATGGCAGAAGAAGAAATTAAGCAGTTACAAAACAAAAAGAAAAAGTTTACTGGCCAATAACAGGAAGAGAAAAGAAAAGAGATAGGCGTTTTATGAAAAGGAGCAGTTTTTGAAAGATCTTTAACAAAGTGAAAGTTTTACCAAAGACGAATTTTATCAGCTAATCACATTCTAAAGATCAAAAGACAAGTCAATCAAAATCTAAAATTGAAGAGAACAAAACGAAAGCAAAATTACAGAAACACAAGAGAAGCAATGAACAGAGGAACCTTGTTTACAAGGGCGTACATACACCTTAAAGGTGTAAGAGCCCGAAGGTTTTTATAGGCATCACACGGCTGATACAGGGGAGCTACATCCCCTCACGGAAATAATTTCCTACCCTTTGTGTACTTCCCCCAAAGAAATCGGATGTTATTTCGATTTTTTAGGAAGTCTATCCATCGCCACCATACCCGTATCGGAAAAGAGGAGGTTTTTTATATGAGCACCATCTTTGTATAAAGATTATTTCCAAGAGGCAGCGAGTATAGCAGCCTGCCCATCGAAGTGGTGAAAAGATAAAAACGAATATTCCGGCTATATGAGAGTATTCATCGCCCGACTGCCATTATACGAGCTATGAAAAGCATGATACAAGATAATCGTGCCTGTTCACCAGATTAACCTATGAATACTAATGCACAATTAACCCTGTAATTATACCAATTATAAAAAGTTGTTTTACAGGAGTAGGTGGCATATTTTTTCGCCCTTCCCTAACGCGTCGCACCGATTTGGATTCCCAGTGACTGAGGCACCTCCTGCTATGGCAAAACATACTATGGGCGAGTTCACGCACTGTACTCTGACCGCATTGGCAGCAACCATCAGCATCTGTGTGTCCCATGATGATAGCACAGGCAGTGCTGCAACCAAAGGAGGTCATTACAGGTGTGGCATATTTCAATAAAGTCCTTAAATAGCAGTGTGATGCCCAAACATCAGCCCAGGTTTATCTTAACACCCTACCTTCCCTGCATCTATCACAGAGCGCAGTCTCAACCACTCTGGAAGATAGCGGCAGTAAGGAGACTCCTACTACCTGAGGCCTTAAATACCATAGCCAAATATAAATACCGCATTGAGGGTCACATTTAATATAAGTGTGGAGCTTATAATGGTACTTATTTACCCTTTCCATAATCTCTAACTGTAGACATATAGACTCGTGAGCTCATAAGAACATATGATATGCCTACTATACTAAGATAAGATGCAACTTATTTCTATGTTTTTCATCATTGGCATATATCCTCATCAGCTTCCTCGGCAAACCACTGCACCAAAGGAAAGAATGAGAGTAATAACTATAGATATCTTTAATGGCGATTCCCATAACCGCCTGGGTATCGAACTGCATCCTCTTTCCCCAGCACTGGCTCCAAGAGTGAGCCATTCTGAGTTTATGCCAAAATAGCCCAGAGCAGAAACTGAACTGATTATTAGAGATTACGTAGCCCTCCCTGACCCATATAGCCAAGCATGAATACGTCAGCAGAGTTTACTGCATTGAAAATGAATTGAATATAATAGGGATAACCAAAGCAAAGGCCCTATAAAACTTTCTTTGATCCTTTGACATCTTATCCTATGCTCATAACACCTCTTATATAATCTATTATTCTTTACACCCACAACACATTATTCACAGGTTTTCACAAAGTTTCTGTTACTTTCTTACTTATATTTTTACAAGTCAAGTATATGAACTCTTGTACCAAGCCTTTACTTGTATTGTTCAATTTCTTACCCATATCTTATATAAGTCCTTTTCTTTAAGATAGTAGATACCATCCTTCATCAACACTTAGGCAGACTTCATCCGCCACTGCCTTTTTACACCATCCGCTGCATTGCCCAGCCACCCTGACCCTGCAGTAAAGAGCATATCCGCATCATTGCCGCCATCCAAAGGCAATAGCTTGAATAAGAGAAAGCCAAAATACCAACCACCTTATCGTACTGCTTTTGCCACTCTATCCGGTAAGGATATCCAGTTGCCGAGTCCCACCAAAGGTTATCTTAGCTCGTACCCTCACACCTTCATCCTATTCACTTCTTCACAACAACATCATCTGATATACTCTCTTTACCGTTTCCATCAAACTCTGGTGACGGGGTCGCTTTTGCTGCTAACCTGGGGCATCTTAAGCGCCTCGTCATTCCATTGGCAACTATCTTGGTTTTGGTAGTAATAGTAACGCCTTTCCCATCTTTGTGGCATTATTTATGATAGTCATTACTCCCTCAAGGATTAAGATTGGTGATGACCTTATCCCCCTGCCATACAGATTGCCGTTAAATATGGTAAGGTCAAAGTTATTCTTCAACTTTGGAATGACAGCAAAGGACGCAAGACAGATAAGTAACGCTTGAAGCCTGTCAGTGCTTCCCTACTCCTATCTGTCATATCAGGCTTACTAAACCCAAGAATCGTACCGGTCATCAAAAATATCTTAATCTTCTTTTCATTTTCCTCTTTACCAAATGTACATCCGCATACACTTTGTAAGTGTGTTTCAGGCAGCCCTACCCTCCATTAGTACCACTTTCATCGGAGAAACTTTTATATTAGGGTTTAGGCTGTCAAAAGTATTTATACTATATCTCGAAGAGTGGGATAGATTCTGTACTTCATTCTATATTATAATAAATGTTACAGTCTTGTTGTTTCCAATTACTTTCGAGGTTTACCGGCATCCTACGACCTCTGAGCCAAAAGAGGATTTGTATTTAAAACCTTGACGCCCTCATCAAACTCTCTTTGTTTAGCACCATGATAGTGCTTCCTTGGTTTTCTCCAAGAGCTCTTTAATTTCACATTTTCAGCAAATGGCTATAGGTAGCTGCTTTCAGCCACTCTTTTGACTTGTGTGTGGTTGCCATCAAAGTGTTTTCATCCATATCCTATTTAAGCCCAGTTCATGTAGCCAAACCCACGTTCCTTTGCAGCCTCCAAGGCCTTCCAATAAGCAGCTTGGCTATCCAGTATCCTATCTCTGCCTGATTCTCATCAGCGCGAGATCTCTTCTTTTTCTGCCTCGGCGTAAGCCTATGCTCTATCACCTCATTGATATTCTTTTTATAGACTATAGCGTAGACTCGCTCATAGGCACGTTTACTTCCATACTCTTCAACGTCCCATGAGTTTCTAAACCCGTACAGACTCTATATCAGGGTCTTTTGCATAATAAACAAGTCTTCTACATTCTGCGCCATACTCAAGGATTGCCTTTCCGTGAGGAAACAGGGAACAGTATCACATACAGCCTCATCAGCTTGCCATTTACAGGAGAGTTTACAGAGAAGAACTGTCTGTTTCGCTTTTGTTCATCAAGAAAGAGTTCATCTCCTCCCAGTGGAAGGCTAAGGTTTATCTTATCAACCCAGACCAGTTCTCATCGCAGTTCCAGTTCTTCCAAAGTCCTTACATTGAATAGTGATGTATCAGTTTCATTGTTTTCAGGCTTGACAAGATCTTTGTCAAAGGTAATTGGCTCCGGCACATACACCGCAAGTGAGTCCCACTAAAGACCTCTTCCATACAGTCCCTCAGACTTTCCTCCAAATTCAAACTTACCCCCAACCCGAATCCACTATTTTCACGTAATGCCATTTCGGACAGTGGTGAAGCATAAGATACTGAACATCTTTTCGATATAAACAAGAGTCGAATTATACCTTCCAATTGTATCCTTAATTTTTAGCCGCCTTTGCATACTTCTTTTTCTGCATCGACAAGCATTACTTTTTAGCCCTGTTTTATTAAACCAGTCAATGGCATACGTGCAGGTAAGCCTGCTCTTTCCCTCTCCATCTTCTTTACAAGTACTGAAAGTAGCTGTCACAATTCCTGTCCTTAAGTGAAGGGTCAACGAGTGCACATGTTGCCGATACCATTGATTTCAGGAAATCTACATAGTTACCTTCTTCCTGATCTGTCTCTGGGCCTGTTTTCATCGTTTTCCAAAACCACTTACTCTTATTTTCTAAAACAAAAATAATTTGCGCATTTTCAGGATTTGCAATGGAGCAGGCCCAGTCTTCATTCCCACAGTTACCTTTGAATACTATTAGATATAATCTTTGCAAAGTAATCAGCATCATTTTTTCGGAAATAGTCTTACAAAATCTGTAATTTTTCTAATAATCCTTGTGGATGTTGTTTGTAGTCAGCACAATGGAATTCAGTTCCAACACAATATCTCGATACCGTCCTATGTTCAGGCTGATTTAACCTTATATTAACAAATTTTTATCCAATATTTATCATTATCTGTTAATTTTGATTATTTGACACACGTTGAAATCAAGTTTAGTGCTTTCGTCCTGTTTTTGTTAATCCCATTTCGACACTTGTAAGAATAAAGTGGCAACCCCATCTACTGGGCTTACGCCACTTTTATAACTATTAAAAACGTTGTATGGAAACGCGCCTCAAAATATTTCAATTTTATTTGTTCCTTTGGTTCATAGTATTTTTATCTAATCCGCTACCGGTACGGCATTTTAGAGGTACATAGATTCGAGCTGTATGCTGGACATATATACATCCCAGATTAGCCACATCTATATTTTTTGCTGTTTCCATTGTGTTCTCTATTGTAAACAAAGCTGGCACCACGTTTTCTCGCGAAGACGGTAGATCAGCAAGGCTGTAACAAATAATAAAATGTGCAATTATTCTGTTTCGTTTCTGATGGAAACAGGTCGTGCAGATAAATTTGTTTTCATTATACGGAAGTTGTTCTAACTTTGTAGCGGTTTCTTCGCTACCGCCAGTATGTCTTTGCTGAAATCCTCCAGTTTGTTGCACAGCGAAGTCATTATATTTTTTCATCATCGTTAATTCGACTGGTCAAGTATATATGTATCAGCAACATTTTCTCCTGATTTTGCCTTTTGATATACGCTTAATAAAGGTGTTACATCATTGACCTTTTCATAGGCTCTAGGTCAATATTTTTGTATGCTTTTGCGCGTTCAATCTGGATTTGCCTTATATTTCTCTGATATTCCATCATTTTTCTGAAAGAACGATAATATTTGAGAATTACCGCTTTACCTCACCTTTTAACTACAACTGTTTTTACATATTTTCCTTACAGTCCCAAATCAAAAGTTTTATCAGCAGGAATAATCTTATATATTCTGTCGTTATACAGGTTTATATTTTTTCATCAAACCCGCTTGCGCTTTTCATAATTCTGCGTTACGGGCTTATCGGTTGACAGTAGGTTGATAATCTGTCATAACACGTACTGCTTTGTTGTTCAGACAGCTTTGCAATGGATCAGCGACAATAAAAGCTCCCTTCATAGAATTGAAGCTGTGAGTTCAATGAACCAAGTCCTGCATTCAGCAGTAAACAATTTTACCCTAAACATCTTTTAAGGTTTGGTTTTATGGGGTTGTAGTCTGTCATTGTCAGAAACCTGATAACACATGGACAGCGGGATTCGTTCTGTCCATAAACAACCATCTTATTAGGATTAGGGTGTTTTGCTTGGGCCTGTATTTCTCCTTTACAAACTCACCACATTTTATTCACATAATCCTCATCATCAGTTTCGGTTTGCGCGTAGTTTGAGCAGTCATAGAAGCAGTGACCATATCCTTTTCACAATCTTACAGTTTTTTCATAAAGATATTGATATACTCATCATAATGCTCTAAAATATCCAGAGGAAGCGAAGAATATGCACATATCAAAAATCAGGCTTTTCATAATACCTGCTAAGGTTCTGATGTTCCGAGTTTCGAATCAGGCTCAAGAATGCGTGAGCAGGTAAGAAAGCGGTTAACTGTGTTTGGGTCAAACCTGTTTTTCATATCAGCAGTAACTGCTCAAAAAGATGCAATCTCAAGATCCTTATAAACTAATGAAAGGTATTATTGGTGTTGGTGCTCTGCGAATGGTTGAGCTTAAAGACTTTATTTTTCAGCAAAATCAACCTTAATCGCATACCTTTGTTTTCCTTTTCTATAAACCCTCATTATATTTATTAACCTCAGTCCCTGGTGAGGCAAGTGGGTCATTGGTAATCTTGTAGCTCCGAATGCTTTCCAATACCGTGCGCATTTTCGCTGTTGCTTTTCCATTATGGATACCGTCGGGTAAAGTAGGTTGGGTCCTGGATTTTTTATCACCAGTTTCCATGTAACCTATTATATCACACTTTTAATAAGAATACAACACCACAACTGATGTTTAAGAAAATGATAAAATACCGTACTTGCGGCTTATAGAGTTTTTAAGCATGAAGTGTCGAAAACCTTGTTTCGAATTCAGTTTCAATACCATCTCGATTACCGTCCTATGTTCAGGCTGATTTTAAACCTGCACACAACTTTATCCAATATTTATCATTATCTTTGTTAATTTTGATTATTTTGACACAATGCTGGAAAATCGTTTAGTGCTTTTCGTCCTGTTTTGTTAATGTGATTATGGTATAATTATTTGGATACGGGACACCAATTTACAAATCTAGAATGCCTAATTTGCGGGCTTTTTATAGAAGAAATATGGCACTGCCTAAAACCTAATAGTGTAATTGTCGGAGGTTTTATGAGATATTTAGTATGAGTTTATGAAACACCAAGTTTTATACTTTTTTGATAACAGCTTTGATAGTAACGGACTGTTATTAGCTGTATTTTATCTTTGGAGTCGTAGGAAAGGTCCCCTTCTTGACTATAGGGAATGACGGATCTTGTAATAGACGTTGAACACAGCGATGGCACCATGGATACCTATAACAGCCACTTCGTTCAGCTACTTCAAAAAAGATGACGAATCACTATATTCCGCTCGATATGCTTGAAGAGCGAATACAGCCGATTAATTTCTTATTTGCCAAGCAGCATCATTAAAGCCTACTATATGATAAGTTTCGATAACCCATGGCGAGAATATAGACAGACATACACAGGTACAAAAGGTTACCATCCGTTCCTGACACAATGAGTGAGGTGAGATTAGAGTTGTAACTGCCTTCATATATTCTTAGATACTTTCAGATCACCTGTCCATGTCATTTAAGACATACCAGTTCATCCTATCATAGGACAGAAGCGTTTTATGCGATATTCAGCGTGATACTTATCTTTCCTTATAGGAATGATAATATTTTGTATTTATCGTACAGTGGACTTTGCAAGAGAAGGCACCGGCTTATGGGCTTATCTTCTCCACACTCTGGTATATATGGGCAATCAGGTATGCTTTTATGTTTACCTCCAGTGAGGAATATAAGGTAGGGAGAACATATTGAATGTATTCACTCTTTTCCACTGCTCCTTTTTCGCTTTGAGACTGAGCGTCTGTTGTTAGAAATACCTAAAGATATCAGGCTGATATTATTTGCAGGCTTGATCTGTTTGTTTTTACATCCTCTTCCAGGTTTAACCATTTATGGCAGCCAAGATGGATGCAGCACCAGATAGTACGGCTTTTCTGCCTTATCAGCTCTTTTCCCCGGCAAGAAGCGCAAGACTGGTGCTGACTGTGTTATGGGTCACTAATTGAGCGTAATCTTTGCATATTACAGATACGTATCATCGTTGCAGCTCAGATAACTGAGAACTTACTCGCCTTTACAGTGGTTTGCCAAGGTCACTTTCCCACTGTGCTCATTCTTTTCCTTGTCATTACCTTTGTTTACATCTTATGTCATCAAGGTTAAGGACATCTTGCAAAAGAGCCTTAGGGAAAGCATCTGAGATATCAGCTTGTTCGACAACCTTACAGGCTTGGCAACAGGCAGTTCTTGCAGGAGAGCTAGTATTCGATTTGGACCAGAGAAGGACTATGCATATCTCTCAGATATAAATGTTTAAGTATGCAAACGATACCGGAGGTCGAAGCAGAGACCAGCTCATCAGATGGTTGCTACCATCAAATAGTTTATGGAAGGTAATCGAGGCTTTTGCTGAAGAAACGGTAGGATGAGTTTATCTGGTGCCACACACTTTTTCTGAGAGTAAGTTCATTACCAAAAATATAAGATACAATCAGAAAGACAGAGAACAATAGTCCGCTTCCTTCCTCAGGAGGCTCATCGGTGTTGCAACCCATAGAGAATTCTGGAACTTTGATTCTGCCCGCGGTATAGTTATTCAAGCCGTGTCATTGCTTTTGCCGATGAGATACGAGGATAAGATAAGGCCAAAGGAAAGGTCCCGGGATATGAGATACCCAGTGCAGGAGAAGTTTAACTTTCCCAGCTTTTTACAACACTAAAGCAAACCGAAAAAATACATAGCTGTCGGCGGCAAGCTAATGGCTCCTGCAAACAGCAACTCCGCATCAATGTGCGGATGTCAGAAGAGGTACTTATGAATACGAAGGAAGAATATGCTGTGGTCCTATGGAAGCTAAGGCACGGAAATGTTCGCACCGTGGGTTGTCCTTATAACAGATGTGCAAATTTACTGACGATGTATCTAGACCCAAGATATCGCGACAAGCCTCCGAAGACATTGAGAATGAGTCAAAAGGGTGAGTGCACACGCGGAAAAACCCTGAGCTAATCTATCTCGGGGATGGGCGCCTTCCAGAAAACGTTTTGTCTAGACCTTTTTGATTTATTGACGCTTTATTTTGAAAAATAAATGAAGAAAAACAGCAAACCTTTATGATTTACTGCTTTCTAAAATTGTTCTATTCAATTAGACAAATTGGGATTTGTCATGTTTCGATGGACGATTTTACCAAGCCATCCTTTCTCTTGCCAATATGTCTTATCTCTCTCATTCAACCTGAATAATTCTCATAATATTGAATAAAACTCCTTGTTTTGTTGAAGGTCTTACCTTTGTATAGTTATTTTTATTTTTATTCGAAAGAGTTGTTGTTTGGCGGTCAACTTTTGATTTTGTCTTCTCGTCAACTCTCTTCCAATCTGTTTCCCAAAACTGCAATACCTAATCTAGAAAGTTTTAGTAACATCCCAAAAGAATGTGCTATCTGCCGATATCTTTATTAGCTCGTTCCTGCCCCAGCAGCTGTTGACATTGACTGACAGCTTGTTTTGAAAACATACTTTTCACTTGGTCGGTGAACCATCCATCTATAACCATAATGGTCAAGAAATGCTTTTCATTGAACCCGCAACATGATTATACATATACAGGGCTTGCGAATAATTATATCCGACTCGTCTATGGCATTTGCTAAAGGTTTGCAACTGTTGGAAATGTGGACACATAATACTCTCCTTTGGTCAAAGCAATTCCCACCCAATACAAAAACAATTGAAATCCTTCGGTATTTCCGATACTTCTCCTCCCAATTTATCTGCAAGTATTCTTGAAACATTATATGTTGAACCTTTATGACTTTGACCATCTATAATAATAATTTTCTATAATCACCTTACAACTTCTAATTTGTTTCACTTAATATCTTAAATATTATATCATATTTTTACTAAGTTTTACAGCCCCTAACTCTTGCTTCTTTACCTTTGTTAATCCTCTTTTCTTGCAGTAATTTATCTATACAGCTTCTAACACTTTCAGCCTGTTCCACTTCTTTTTCGTATATCTGTGATTTGAGAATATAGAGCATCTTTTCTTTCCTCAAAGTGCCTATTTCTGATTTTCCATTTGGATATATTTATGGTTTTGCTTTCTCTCAAATGCTCTTCAGATATTTTCTTGGCACTTTCAAATAAAAATAATCTCTGCGGTATGTTCATTGTAGAAAGTATCTTGTTTGTTTTTCTTTTAGCTTGGTATAGGCTTTGAGAGTATCTTTATGCTTCAAATATTTCTCGGCGTGGTCGATAAGTTGTACTCTATCATCTATTTTTCTTTTCGGGCTATCTTTAATAGTCTTGTAGTCTTGTAGTTCTTATCTCTTAAGTAACTATGTTTTCTTTCAGTTCAGATACGGAAATGATATTTTTCTCTTTAAATTGATAGCTTTCGATGTATTGTTCTAAATCTGTATGATGGTTATCTGCATTTTTATGGATAAGATTTGCTCAAAAACGGATAGCAAATTTTTCTTTGGATGGTAGGGTGGATTTGAGATTATCAGTTTCTGCTTTTTCTTCTTTCCTATTCCCTTATCCAATTCTAACAGGCTTTTTATTCTTAACTTGATTTCCTGTAATAGTCTATTTTGTGTTTCTGATTTCTCGATTGATATTTCCTCTGTCGGTGGCTATGCCTTTCTTTCCATTTGGGTGGCTGATACGCCCTAAATGAGATGGTGGGTATTTGTTCTATTCCTGTCTTTGATAGGAACGATGGTCTACTTTTCCTGTATGTTATTTTCTTCAAGATATTTGTTTGTAATATCTGCCCATGCTTTTTCGCCACTCTTCTGCTTTGTCTTGTTCGTTCCAATCTGTTGTATTGATTTTTTGGTTTTGTAATTGCCGTTTTTGAGTTTTGACTTTTTCTCCATTTTCATCAAGGATATATTCTTTTTGATTTTTGCTCCCTATGTTTTTATCTTCATTTAACGGTCGCATGGTAAGTAGGATATGTGCGTGTGGGTTTCCATCTCCTTTATGTGCAAAGCAATATCGGCATACATACCGACTTTTACAAAAATTTTCTTTTACATACCTCTTACAAGATTTATCTGTTTTTCTCTGTCTAATTCTTTAGGCAAGGCAATTTCTATTTCTCTTGCAAGCTGTGAGTTTTTACTTTTTTCTATTTTCTCGACACTGTTCCATAATGCTCCTCTGTCTGAAAATTCCTGTGGTGCATTTTGTGGTAATAGAATTTCTAGCATGTGCTATTCCGCCTTTTTCTTGTAAAGTCGTGGACTATGCCGTCGTATTCGTTTTTATCTTTTCACCCACTTCGATAGGCGGAGCTGCTACTGCACTTTTTCCTTTTGCCTCTTGAAATAATCTTTTATACTAAAGATGGTATATCGCCATAAGAAAAACCTCCTCTCTTTTTTCCGATACGGGTATGGTGGCGATGGATAAGACTTCCTAAAAAAATCGAATAGCTTTTTATCCGATTTCTTTTGGGAAGTACACAAGGGGTAGGAAATTTATTTCCGTAGGGGAGTGTAGCTCCCCTGTATCAGCGTTAGCTGATATGCCCTCTGCTAAAGAGCCTTCGGAGAACGCACTGCACCTGTTAAGGTGTATATGTGCGCCCTTGTAAACAAAGGGACTATTCCTCTGTTTCCGTTACTTCCTCTTGTGTTTCTGTAATTTTGCTTTTCGTTTTGTTCTCTTTTTCTATGATTTTTAAGATTTTTGATTGACTTCTTCTTTGATGTTTGGGAATGTGATTAGCTGATAAAATTCGTCTTTGTAAAACTCTTACTTTCGGTAAAAGATACTTTCAAAGACTGCTCCTTTTTCATAAAAGCCGTCTATCTCTTTCTCTTTCTCTTCCTGTTTCTGTTGACTGATGAGCTTTCTTTTGTTTTTGTAACTGCTTAATTTCTTCTTCACCATTAAGATTTTTCATCTATATTTTTCATCTTTTCTCCTGTCCTTTCCGTTCCGATCTCACTCACCTTTAACAGCTTATCTTGAAATGTATCCTTACTGTTTTGAGTCAAAATATATCTCTGTTACAAAAGTTTTTCCTCTAATCTTTTTTTATCATGATATTGTTAGGTTTTTGGGGATATGGTCTGTTCTTTTACTGTCTGTATTTTCATCGTTCTGTACTTCTTGTTTTTCTGTCATTCAATCCTCCTTTTACTTGCACAAAAAAAGATTTCCTGTGATTTAGGAAACCTCTTTTCGTATTGATTGATATTTGATTTTAGGTTGTTGCTTGTAGCTTCTTTCTTGCTCTATATTCTCGTGCTTTTATCCGTTCGTACTCTAAACTTTTCAAGATTTTTAGCTCGGTATTCTTTGGAATATGCCCTGTGATATGCTCTTGATTTTTCTTTCTTGGCTTCTTCGATTTCTTCTCTCATCTGTATCATTTCCTGTTCTGTCGGCTCTATTTCTTTTGTGAGTTCATTTTCAAATTTTCCGATATAGTTGAAATACACTTCTATTCTCTGAACGGCATATTTTGCTCTTTTGACATCTCGCTCATGCACTACAATTTTACTGATAAATTCATTGATGGCGGTAGGGGTAAGTTCTTCAAAATCTGAGTAGCTTTCTGCAAGCTTGATAAAGTTCTTTGCTCTTTGATTAGCGTTTTCAAATTCAGATAAGCGTTCCTCTATTTCTTCCTGTTCCGCTTTCAAAGTGTAATATTCTTCTGCATACTTCCTTGATAGTAATTCATAGCGTTTTACCTCGATATTTCCCAGTGCATTGTCCTCATACAGCTTATTCATAACTCTTTCTATCTGTTCCATTCTGTCTGTGATTTGAGGGATACGCTTTTGCTGTTTCTTGATTTCTTCTGTCTGCTCTTTAGCAAGACTACTTTTTACCAGCGCTTCAAATTCTTCTTTATTTGCCAATGAATACTGTGCTATCTTTCGCAAAACCTCTGTTGATTTTCCATCACATCATCGACATCAATACGGTGAGGAGAATTACATTTAGGGTGTTTGGCTTTTCCTTTGGCGTATTCACTGCACTAGGTTACATGCTGTACTTTTCCGTTTTTGTGTATGGTACGAATGTGCATTTTTGTACCGCAATCTTTGCAATACATCAGTCCGGAAAGTGCGTGAATTTCTCCATCTCCGTTTGGTCTTTTTACAGGTGCGTTTTTAATATCCTTTGTACATTTTCATAGGTACTTGGTCTATGATTGGCTCATGCACATTTTCTATTATCTGCCACTTCTCTTTATCTACATAATGGTTTCTTTTTATCTCTGTAATGTTTTTCGGTCTTGAAGTTGACTACATCGCCACAATACTCCTGCCTTTTCAGTATGTGTGTTAGGGTTGCTTTATTCCAGTTATAGCGGTTTTCTTCATTCAGCTTTCTGCTTTTCGCCGTTCCTCTGTCTTGCTGTTTCCATATAAAAGGTTGAGTTAGTATCTCATTTGTTTTAAGATAAACGGCTATCTGATTGCGGTTTTTCCCCTCCATAAAGAGCGTAAAAATGAGTTTTACGACTTCGGCAGCTTCTTTATCGACTATCCAAAAATCTTTGTTGTTAGGGTCTTTTATATAGCCATAAAGGGGGCTTCTGTTGCGACAGGCTTCCCACTTGCTCCTTTGGTCTTAATTCCCTGTTTTAACTTTCTTGCTGATGTCCCTTGCGTACCACTCTGACATGATATTGATAAATGGGGCAAATTCCAATGTGTTTTGGTCTTGGCTGTCTATACCGTTGTTGATGGCAATAAAGCGTACATTGTTTCTTCTAAATATCTCCATAGCGTTTCCCACTTGGAGATAATCTCGTCCCCACCTTGTCATATCTTTCATAATGACAATTCCGATTTTGCCTTGCTCTACATCGCTTATCATCTGTGTATAAGCTGAACGGTCAAAGAACCTACCGCTTTCATCATCGTCGATATAATGGCGAATGTTTATCAGCTTTTTATCTCTTGCATACCTTTCTAAAAATGCTTTTTGATTGACAATACTATTACTCTCGCCACCATCTCTATCTTCATCACCAACTGAAAGGCGGGAGTATAGTGCTGTGATTTTGTTTGTGTATTCTATCATGGCATTATCCTCCTTTTCTCGTGTCTATATATCACTCCTGTTCAGTTAATATTATGCAACCCAGCTGAAAGCCGAGGAACTGATTGAGATAATAAGCCTGGTTAAGCACTATTTCCTAGGGGCAGCTATCTTTAACTCTGATGCGACCATAACCAGTATAAAAAGTAAGTCTGATGAAGAACTTAAGACCCTCCATAGCAGGCTACAACAAGCTCTATATAGGCATTGAAAATGCCCTGCCTGATGTAATATATGGACAAGGACCACAGCGTGGAAGAGGCTTATAGTGAGATAAAAAGACTGCAGGATGCAGGCTTTAGCTATGCAGCCCACTTTATGACAGGGGTTGCAGGAAGTGGCAGATGGGAAGAGTCCGCTGTAGCTATGGCAGAGTTTCTTACTGAAACACAGCCTGAGAATGTGGTCAATTTTTCCATGTTCCTATCTGCAGATAAGCTCTCAGAGGAGATTAGAAACGGTAATTTTAAGCCTGCTACCGAGCTTGAAAACCTCAGAGAAGAGCGAAAACTGGTAGAGCTTTTAGATGTGGATCCTACGCATCCTATCAAGTGGGACAGCTTCCACGATTGGATTCATGTACGTACAAGAGGAAGTCTGCCAAAGGATAAGGATAAGATACTCTCCGTGCTTGATAAGGCTATAGCTAAGTTTGAAAAGCTCCCTGATATCTACTCCCATGAAAATGAACTCCATGAAAATGATGATGGCTACGGCTGCGGCTGGAGAGCCCATCACTTAAGGATGTATATATGCGCCGGGGGCAGTGTATAATATAATGATACAAGTGGGAAGTAATAGTTCAATTGGGACTTGGCTGAAGGAAAAATTTATTATCTTTTGACACGCAAAAATATGAGTAAGCAACAATTTTAGCAAAACGGTGTAGCCACACATATAGCTACACCGATATTTTTAGAGAATAACCAGTCTCTATATTGGAACTGCCTTTTTGAGGCAGTTTTTATGCTAATTAACAAGCTAGCCTATAGCTGCATCTGCAAGAGCTGTGAAGCCTGCTGCATCATTTACAGCGAGCTCAGCGAGCATCTTACCGGTTGATGTCGATGTTAGCAAGCTTAAGACCGTGCATGAGACTTGCTGTATGAAAGTCCGTTAAGTCTTGCTGCTGCGTTGATTCTTACGATCCAGAGCTTTCTGAAAGTCGCCCTTTCTCTTTCTTCTGCCTGCATAAGCAGATGCAAGAGCACGCATAACTGACTGCTTTAGCTATTCTGTACTGTTTACTTCTTGCTCCTCTATAACCCTTAGCGAGCTTTAATACTCTATTATGTCTCTTTCTTGGCACCTAAAGCTACCTTTAATTCTTGCCATTTTATTTCCTCCTTAACAATTTAACTTTTATTTTAGCTATGGAAGTATTCTCTTCATTGGAGCTAAAATTGACTTATCAATTTCATGTTGCTTTACGAAGATTTCTCTTTCTCTTTGTAGTCTTCTTGGTAAGGATGATGGCTCTTATAAGCTTTCATCTTCATTAACTACCTGTTCCCTGTTACCTTAAAAGCGCTTTCAGCCGCGCTCTTTGTCTTCATTTTTGGCATAATTCTTTCCTCTCATAATCTAATTATTATCCTCACTAAGTGCATGTAAAATAGCATTACTTCTGTTCTGTTACAACCATGTGACATGCTTCTGCCCTCAAGCTTAGCCTGTTTTTCTACTGATGCTCATCTCCAAGCTTCTCTAGGAATACATCAAGTATCTGCTTATTTGAAGAAATGAGCCATTCCCTTCCTCTGAAAGCGGAGGTTACTTTGACCTGTATCTCCCTTTCAAGGAACTTTCTAGCCTAGATTAGCCTTAGTATTAAGGTCGTTGTCATCAATATTCGGTGAAAAGCGAATTCCTTTACCTCAGTAACCTTTCTGCTTTCTTTCTTCGCTTCTTTCTCTCTTCACCTGCTCATAACGATACTTTCTGTAATCGATAATCTTACAAACCGGCGGCTTTTGCAGTGAGTGCAATTTAACTAAATCAAGCTCTGCTTCAATAGCCATTTTCATTGCATCCCTTGACTGACATAATTCCCTAACTGTTCACCATTTTTCTCCAATCAGACGGATTTCTTTATCCCTGATCTGCTCGTTGATCGATTAATCGCTAATAGAAAACCTCCAAACTTATAATAAAAATAGAGTGAATACCATAGTATCCACTCTGAACAGACAACATATCGAGCTGCAAATAATTCATTCTAAAAGACCACGGTGCCACTTTGTGCGCATGGGTGGAAGCAACGGATGCTTCACTTTCTTGCTGTATGTACGCTTTGTGAGTTTAACATCTTTGAGCATTGGAGATGTCAAAGGATTATTTTCTCCTCACCTGCCGATGAGATCTTGCCTACTCTTCCCTGTAAAGCTTACTGCTATCTCGGCGAGTTTTCGCTTGCCTTAGATATATCGTCAATAGACTGAACCTGAGTGGCTACGGCTGCTGATGTCTCCTCTGTGGTTGCTGCGTTACCTTCTGCAATAGCTGAGAGAGACTCTCTACAACCATAGTCATATCCTCATTGTTGCTCCCTATGCTCTTGGTTCGTCTTTATCTCTTCTACTATCTTCTTTACTGTTTTCTGCTGACTCTGATATCTGTCTGAACTTTTCTACCTGTCTCGATTCAATCTTCTCGCCCTGCTCAGATACCAGTGCACTTGAGATACTTCTATAGTATTTACAGCCTTCTCAGTCTGATTCTTGGGACCGACTTATTGTTTCCTTGATGTCTCCGGTAAAAGCCTGCTGACTGTTCTTGCAAAGCTTTTCTAATCTCCCTCAGTCACTACCATAAAGGCCCTTTCCTGCCTCGCCTGCTCTGCAGCCTCAGTGGCAGCGTGAGTGCAAGAAGAGTTGGTCTGGTCTGAGATTGACTGCTTGTCATCTCACTGGCTGCAGATGTCTGAGTCACGCACTGTCATTTTGTCTGTAATATAATCTCACCTATCTCATCAGATGAAGTTGTAGCCTTATCAGCCAGTACTCAGTCCTTACCGCTCTTGGCTGCTTGCCTCTTCCTTCTTATCGATTGATGCCAATCGAATTGAAGCCTATGAAGCTCTTCAAAGTACCTCTGATCGTCTGCTTTCCACCATAGTCTGTTGGACTCTTCTATGTTGTTTGCTGCATTCTGGTAGTCATCATTGTGCCTGATTGTATGCACCGTCGGCTATGTGATCGCAGCAACTCGTGATACTTCGTTTGCAGACTCAGCTGCGGACGGCCGTGGCAGTAGCTAACGGCTCCTGCGATTGCGGCCGTATTCTCGATGGCGATGTGAAGATATGATATTCCTGAACCGGGACTCCTAATAGTTCAGCAGTTTCATCACGTAGCACTTTAGCAATATCTCCGAATTCATTTTCTGCTGTAGTAAGGCTCTGCAAAGCCCTCGTCTCATCTGCGATAGCGGGGTCAGAGTCACTGCTCATCTTCTCAGTAAACCTGATATAGTCCTGACGAAACTGTGACCTCCTGTAGCTACACAAGTAATGCGGTAGCCTTAGAAACACAGTAGCAACAACAACCACAACAGCAGCTTTCTTAGCTGATTCTACATTCTCCTTCATTAAGTCGTCTTGCGTAATGTGATATAACTCCAAGCTTAAGGAGGCATGTGATAGTCGAATAAGAGATGATAGCCTTCTACTCGTTTGTTCCTACTCCTTCTACAGAGCCTGACTCATCATTGTTTGCACCTTCTTGGCGTACTAACTTCCTACTCTGCTGCGTAACTCCGTCGGTTACTAGTGTAGTATTAGGTGAGTAAAGGATCATCATTTCAGAATCAATATCAATGATATATCCCTGTTTCACCTATCTTTACGTTTGTAGTCAAAATTCTGTGGCAGCGTTAAGTGCAATATCCAGCAGCAATCGCCTACCACAATCTTATCGTTAGCATCGTGAACGGGAGCTGATATAGTTGCACAAAGTTTTCCTGAAGACGCTGATACGTGAGGTGCTGATACAAGATCTTTCCTGTAGACTTCCTGTAAAATACTGTCTGTCAGCCCCTGTTGCCTAGAGTGCCTGATGTTCTACCATAGATCTGCAGTCGCCGGCGAGGATTAATCACAAATAAAGCTCAAAATCACCCTACTGTCTTTTGCAGATGAAATGTATTCTGCGATTTTGTCTACATTCAATTGAATTTTCACTGCCTCGACGGGTTGATGCCATAGTAGAAACAAAATTTTTGAAGAATCAATAAACTTTTCGATACCGTAGGACACCATAGCTGTCACCGTCTCATCGGATGACGCATAATCTTTTCTTTGTGTTCTGGAATGCGAAAGACTCACAAACAGAGTAGCGATTGCTGAGCGAAATGATGATACTACTGTGAAGAGATAATAAGTAGTGTCTTCCTGATCGATGTCATTGTGGTTATTCTCCTTGATCTTTATACGTTATGAGTCCTTTTGTGATCGTGTACCAAGTACAAATACCTGACTGTAGCTACCGATACCTTGACCTATGGCTGTGTGGCTGATTATAGCACTTCTGCATTTGATGGCGATCCTATAAAACAGATATATTTTATAGGTTTTAAGTTGTCACTGTCATATATTTTTACATTGCGCTCAATAGGGTTTTATAAAATATCTGTTTCCTATCTTAGAGTCATGAGACTGGTTTAGCTATCTTACAAAATTCATCCAGCCAAAAGAAATATGTCGGTATAAAATTAAAGTTCCTTAGTCTAGCCAAAGATTTGTGTCTTCTCCGTATGCTTCTGTTCTAGAAGGCTGCATTCTCTCTGACACGCCTTTTTCAGCGTGTTCTTTAACCCCTTCTATGTACTCCATCACATCATTTTGCATCGTGTATTACAGGGTGGGAGTATGTCATGTTTAAGTGCTTCTCTGCCATAGATTCGCCTCCTGTGCGTCGTTTCCCAGCATGAAAGGGGTGTATCTTTGCCGTATCTTGTATGTAGGGAGTGCAAAGAGTGTCTGCAGGTTCTTGTCGGCATTTTCCTTTACCATTTAAAGAGCTCTCGCCATACCACAGGTGCATCACATAGGCATAGAAGTTTGCATAGTGCCTGCGAGTCGGACGACGCCTTATGTTCTCCTGTGTTATATCCATTTGCCTTATCCTCAAAGACTCCTGGCTCGTAATGAAATTTACTGATGGGGTCTGCAGATGATTCTTCGTCCAAGGTTTTAAGCGCATGATTAAACATAAAGGAAATGCCCATTCGTCTCTTCTATGTCCTTGGCCCTGTATGCGCTATCGCTCTGAGTATTAACATTCCTGTGTCAAAGAGGCTTGCAGTCTGGTTCTCCCGTGGGGTACTGCTCTTTCGATTTTATTGGGTTATATGCCAGTTCTCTTGATGTACAGCCTCCTGTCCCAGACAGTCTCTCTTACTAAACTCAATAAAGCCTCTCTGCCTAACGTCTTGTTATGTCCAACACAACCATTTTGCCCGACTTGTTTTGGGTTTGTTGCAGTAAACTCAAGTTAAGGTTTATTAGGTCATCACCGAGAAAGGAGTTTTATATGGCTGAGATAGAGACTGGGTGTTGTGCAAGGCGTTTTTGCGGATGTGTATGGGAAAATGAACCGATAGGCTCAAGGAGATTTAGTAAAAATATGTGAAGAACCTAGAGTGGAAAAAGCCACGACCTACACCGTGCTTCGTAGAATTGTGTGAAAAAGACTTCTTATGATAACGGAGTGTAACTGATCATTTCGCGTAATGAATTTTTACTCTGACAAGCAGTGCAGATTATTGATGAGTCTTTTAAAGGTTTCTCTCAAAGCTTTCATTGCCTCATTGCTATATCGAAAAGCTCTTACAGCAGAAGAGCACGAAATCCATGATACCTTCAAAAGGAGAGCTGAAAATGGTGAAATTTTTGAAAGTATTCAATGAGCATAGCCGCAAACTGGCTTATTTAGCAATCATCATCATTCGTCCGTTTCTTAAAGCCAGAATTTTGTGTTTACTCTGGGCAATGGTCTCGATAAAACATCTTCCTTTTTCTATCAAGAGCATTTTCAGCTGATTCCGAATGGTGACTATTCCGCCCTGCATTGAATTTACAGCATAAATCCTGCCATTAATTCGGGATTAGCAATTATTAATAATGCAGTTAATCCTGTCATCTCATGATTATGTTTCAATTCCTATGCAAAGCACTAATCCTTCAAATCACTTATCATGTATGGTAGTTTGGATTACAGGGTTTTAATTTTGCTCTCTTTTTGCTCTGTTAAAGCTGTTTGCATCTTAAAAGAAAAATAGCTGCATCAGGTGCAGTTAAGAGATAATATAATGATATGTGATTTTATAGAATCACCTTTTGTCTTTAAGCATTTTAAGCCAATGATTTATCTGCCTTCCTCTCTCGGAGTCTGGCACACCAGACCATGATCACTTAAGCCACGAAGAGCACATATAAAGACGACCACTAAAGAAAACTATTCGGATATCTGCTGCTGTCAGTATGTTGGTTTAATCCTCTCTGGTACTGCCTCTTATGTCCTCCTACGCAGTCTTGAAAGTGGCATCTTGGTGAAAGAGGATTGCAAAAGCACAGACAAGAGTATGTTGCAGCATATTCACGACACTTTTAGACTGTAGCTTTACAAGGGAAAAGGATAGTAACTCTCTGTCACCTCTATCATTTGGTGAAAATCGGTGTCAAACAACGCATTAGGGGTACAACGCATAAAGCCGACATTTTGAGTTGTGTTTGTAGCTGTCATCATCTGTACCCATCTATCAGTTTGCTTTTGACAAATCACAAAAACCTCTATCAAATTTCTGGCCCAGCGATTAAAATCAGTCGGGCACAGCCTACAGATTACCACGACCCGAAAAGAGCTGTTATGAAGAGTTTAACTATAATAAAATTCATGAAAGGTTGCATTCCGTTTATCTCCAAGTAGGTACAGGAAGATGATGATCTGAAGGGTACTCCTTTTATTTATGATAAAAGGCGAGGTTCAAGTGATATGAGGAATTTGAGCCTGTATCGGGTATGACGATGGTACAAAAATTGCATGGACACAGTATACCAATAATTCGTACTACCAGCATAGATGACGAGGAATTTAAAAGTATTCAGCCAAAATTTGTGCAAAATCCTTTGATGATGTTGCACTTTCAGGAGGAAACCTTTGTTATGACCAGCATCAGACGGAGGAATTTGACTGTCTGATGCTTATGGTGAAAGAAAGCAATGCAGATGCTAAATAATTATACATTTTAGTCAAAGACATCATCTCAGATTCAGAGCAGTAGTAGGTGATATTTGCGGTAGGAGTTCAGAACTGAAGCCCTTCAATGCCTATACGCCATATAACTACTGTAACACGAGATCAAATACAGAAGATAAATAACTTGAACTCTCGGATTATAAGCGGTTATGAACGAGATTCCGAGAAGTTATTTGTTAGAGACAGCAGCTTGCCATTCCACTAATTAGATTATTATCAATTCCACTAATCAATATCCAGCTCTATCGGCTCATCATACTTTCACCTCATATTTTCCGTCTTTTTTCTGCTTCCACACATTCTGTGAGATATTCTATCTGTCAATTAAGTGAGCCAATCATCCTCTGCCCAAGAGAGTAAGTGCGTGTGGAGCTTCTCACCCTATTCTTAGCGGTGTCTGTTTTCTTTATGGTCTCCCTTCTTTCAATATAATAGTAGTTGTTTTTACTTTATAAATTCAATTTGTTATCTTTTCTTGATGAGGATGGAGTGCCGATGCGCATATAACCACTCCTAAAATTGCCAGTTTGACTGTTGAGTAATCCACTATTCCACAAAATAACACTATGAATAACTGTTAAAAGCACTGTGACAATAACAAACAAGCCATTTCCATTTTCATTCCATAGTATAAATCAAAAATGTAAAAGAAAGGTAGCAACCACTACAAATTAAGCATCGCCTTGCCCAACCGTTGGTCAAATAATCGCCTGGAAATTCACAGAAATTCAACGACATTTTCATCTACTTTGTGACTCTGGAGCAAGACAACCTTAAATAAGCAAAAATTAGGCATGACTGTATGGGATTTCCTTAAATGCTCCTAATACAATCGGGATAATGATAATGGTCGTATGTATAGCTCAAGGTTATTATGATGCCGTGCAAATGCCCATTCAAAACTGTTACTTGAAAAAGAAGACAATAGTACTATGTGCAGCTTGACAAAACAAGGATTCCAAAAATTTTATCGTGTTTCCAACTTCTGTTGCCTCTCCACAATTCAAACTTCCTAACATAAAAATCCCGCCAGACGTGCCATTATCAAAGCTGATTGTATAGTAGCGTATTCTTTTCATATTTTGCCTGTTGGACCCAACAACTGTAAAGTCTTTCCACCTTAACAACCTTTGTCATCTCACCTTCGAACTTTCAAAGTCACCGTTTGATTTAATCTGGTATGGATTTCAGAAAGTTTATCATGGTGAGCATTATATGGCTTCATCTTTGACTCTACAGTTTCATCAGACTTTTAACTGCACTGAAAAGAGTGAGTACATTCTGTGCTTTTCTATCTATATATTTTCTTTTTGCCCGCTTGATACAGAAGAACTTTTGCACTGTATCGGATGACTTACCCGAACAAGCTGTAAACAGTATACAAGAAAAGCAAAACATTATAACTAAGGCAGATAATCTAAATTTTTCTTAACTTCACTCATTCTGTTTATTCTTAGGTTATTGCACCTATGGTACAGTAACGCAAAGAAAAGCATTTCCAATACATACGAGCCTATACCAACACTCATTGCAAGCGGTATAAAGCGTATCACAAATTGAGTGCAGCAAAACAGTCAAAGCAGATACAGAATATTTTTATTTGCAAAAATCCATTCAAATAATAATGGATAATTCTGTGAATTAGGGTACGATTACTCTTTCAATTATCCCAAGCGGGCTTGTTACCGACAAACCTGAAGATAATACTACGGTGCAAAATATATAATTTCCATAAGTGAATGTCCGAGTCGAATATTATCAGCTCGGATATTTTCACTGCTCTTATAAAGAAATTGTCTGAACAGAACCTGAAAACCTCTTCAAACACCCGCACTTCCGGCAATCAAAGGCCAACCCACAAGCGGGCATTGTTATCTGAAATATCACAAACTGCAGTTCTTTGTTAAAATGCTAAACAGCGGAATTCTTATAGTATCTGCGAAACCAAAAATGATAGGAAACTAGCTCAAACAGATACAAAATATCTTAGAGTTTTTCGCAACCTTTCTCCTTTTATGGTTAATATATAATGATACAAGTGTCAAAAGTATCAAAAATTCGATGTAAGCTTGCTTACAAGAAATTTATCCTCTTTTCCTGTTTTCGTTAACCAAACTAATGCAGCTTCCTGAATTTACTGAGGCTGAGCTTCGTGGTTGCCACAAAGTACTACAAGGAGATTTGAAACCATTTACGGCCTTTCTCTCTCATCAAGCTCAACTGTCCTTTCTTCTAAAGCATTTCAAGTGCCATCTCAGACCATGCTCTCTGCACACCCTCAACTATCACCTTTTCTTGCATCAATTATTGCATTTGCCTGCTGCCTCTGAAGCATTGCAGATGCACGATCTCAGGAGAACTAAGCAAGATAGGTAATTCTTTGCCTCTACTATTTCAAGTCCTGCTATCTCAGCCTTTTTCCTGGACATGAGCTTTCTGATACGCTCAGCCACTACAGTTGACAGAGCCACGGAGACTTCCATCATCTGCAATTCCATCGCCCGTGGTGTCTGTGTCAGGGCTACACATCATGAGGTGAGCTTAACTATATCTCACAGAGGTGTCGCACTAGAGTGACAGGTATTCTTTTAGAGTTGTCTACGTGAACACCGCCGCCGCTGCTTATCCACTACTCGCCAGACGACTACCAGCTCCCACTTCTGCAGGATTGCGCAAGTGCGTCATTTACCTTTTTGCTTGGAATTGTTGATGTCATTGCCTTGAGGATATTTGTTGCCATTGCTACCTCTGCATTGACGCCGTTTATCTCTCCTCTGTCGAGCTTCGTCCTGGAGCTGGATTGAAGGATGTTGCAAATGGATTGATAAGTGAAAACCTTCGTCTTTGAGTGTACCCTGTGTACTTTACAAAAGTGTATACACTACACAGCTTCCTGAGTAGACTCTACCTTCACCCCAAAGCTACAGTATGAAGCCTGCTATCATAACAACAATCCCAATAGGAATACAAAATGTCATATCATAAATGCCGCCATAGGCTATGGTACCCACAGCCTACAGTATAATTAACAGGCTCACAAGGAGCATAGCTGAAGCCCTTTCCTGTGCTTTTTGAAATTTTCTCTTCCATAATGGTTCCTTTCGGACTATCAGTCCATAAATTTATTTGATATCAAAAATCATATCACTTTAATATTTAATTGTCAAGTTGAAGTTTAAAGAAATGTCCATCCCGCCAAAAGCTGTGCACTAGATTTCCAAAGGTAAGTGCAACGCTTTGGCATAGCACGAGCAACACTTTTTCCTAGATAAAATGATAAAATTATATCGTAAAATCAGACTGAGATTTCAATCGGATTTGGTCTAATTTTATTGTTTGCCCGAAAAGGGTATAGCAAACAAGCCTGACGCATATCTTTCAGGTTAAATACAAACTAGTATTGCGTTTACTTTGAAAGGAGTATTTACTTTATCTCTGGTTGGTGTTTTAATAGTTTTTGGAGTTAAATTCACATCACTTTCGTTTATCCTTTTTAAGCTTTGGTTTTGTAAAAGAACTCCGCCGGCAGGTGCGTTCATAGCTGTTTCAAATGGACTTTTACCAAACAAAGACTTTCGTACATAGCTGTTTATGGTTTCGTGACCAATAGCGTGTCCTTGTTGGTAAAGTCTGCTAAAGAACGTCCCTGGAGGATGGTCATATAAGCTTATAGTTATTTTCCTTTTGTCCTCAGTCAGAACAGTTCCGGTTCGCAAAAGAAGATGTTTGTGCGCTTTCGCCGTATCTGGATTTCTCAGCTGCATCTATGTTGAGAATTCATCACATTGTCAGTTTAGTATCAGAGGAAGCACATAGCAAACATCTTTTTCCCAATTTTTCTCTAAACTGTCAAATAAGTCTGTCAACACATTTTGAGTATGCTCGCCCGAGCCTGAATATGTAGCTGCATGGGAATTGAGGTGAAAGTGCAGTGTAAGCAGAACCCTTGAATCTTCTTTTTGCCTACAACACAATCATCTGTACTACAGGCGTCGTTTTCTGAAGATATTTTTAAATCTGAATACAGGTGGTACTGTAGAGTTTTTAAGCTTTGGTACAATTCCTAACCCTTTCGTTTTTCTTCGTTTTACAGCCTGTGGCAGGTCTATTAATCGGCATCCATTTCAGCCTGCCATAACCAACCTTCTTAAGGTAGATTCGCTTATGTTTAGTTCATCCCCATTGTTCTTAGCTATATGGTAAAAGAGACTGTCCTATACGTGGAGAGATATATGCTGTTTATCCTTGTCATATCTTCGAGGGTGAGGTCAAAGCCGTTACAGGACTGTATAAGGTATCACAGTATTCTGCACAGGCTTTTTGCATCATAGAAATGTTTTTCAAGTCAGCAATATCCTCTTTTGTACAGCCGTTACACAGCTTTACCTTGAGAACCATTTCCAGTGTTCACAGCTTCTTTTTGCTGTAATGCTCACAGTATGAGCAAAGATAGCATCAGGCATTTCTTTATTACAGTCTTTAGAACCGCAGATGTGTTTTGACATTACATCCGGTATAATCGTTGCAATCGCAGGTGTTGGGGTTTTGACAGTTGAGATGCCTGCCTATCTCCTTGAAATGGTAGAGGGGTTTCTCAGGAAATCATGCAATGCTTCTGATTGAAAAGCCCTGTGAAAGCAGGGTTTCGATTTTGATGCGTTCAGCATAGTAAGATGTTTCTTCTTGTTCATAGGAACTCCTTTTTGTTAGTATGAGTTTTGGTTACCTATGAATAAAGCACACATGAGAATAAAAACAAGGGTCTAAATAGAAGGAATATAAGGTATTTCAGGCTAAAGCAACATCACCTTCAAAGTAAAAGCAACGGCTGCTTTCAGTGTGGGTGCAACATTATTTTCAAAGTAAAAGCAACAATATTTTTCAATGTAAATGCAACAGGGGTGATCCGTCCAAAGTAGGTGCAACACCATCTTTGCATTTTAAAGTTGAAAAACTTCTTACCAGCTGTCTGACAGGATGCATGGACAATGCTCAAATTTGAAATACTATAATGTTCAGTTGTGGATAGCGTCATTAATAACCTCTGGCAGAGTCATGGTTTCTTCCTGCTCTCTTCAGAATCTTAGATTTCCCATTTATTCTTTTCCTAACCCTTTAAAAATATCATCATTAGGTACTAACCCATTCGTCTGCGTGTTTGTCTGCTTCGTCAAACGCTTCTTTCAACAGAATCCGTAGAGATGAGTACTGTTCAATACTCATTACCACCATTGCTCCATATCCATGTTATTGGCGAATTAGTGGTAGTTACCTCTTCTTCTATTTCTGAAATTTGTTTCTTAAATCTGATACAGGTCTTATATTTATCATAATTCATCTCCTTTTTATCATAATATTATCATAATATCAAAGAAATGTATATGAAAATTTTTCTTCTAGTCCTGTACTTGCTAATCTTTTATTATGTCCATACCAAAAGCTGTCTATCAGGATTTGGTATGGACAAGTTATCTTCAATTATTTCCTTTAGTAATAGCCTGCAATAATAATATCAAGCATTTTTCTATCTTCACATAATTGGTCTTAAAAACTCCTCTGGCGCGACAGCTTCTCCAGTATTGGAATCAGGTCAATATATTCCTCTTCACTTTCTTTGTTATGCTTATACTTAGCCATAACAACAAGATAGCCTTTTGTCCCATTCCTTTATCGCAGTGTATTTTTCTAATGAATACGGTGCTTCGAAATCTTATTACACTATCTCCATAACGAAATATTGTAAATTCTCCCTCATTACTTAGAAGTGCATAATCGATTGCATATGCCACCTCCTAACAATCAAACTACTTATCATAATTTTAACACTATATTGTCATAAAGTATATAACTAACTACAAAAAGCAAGTAATTTGGGAATATTTCGAAGAATATATTACACTATCAAAATCCCCCGCCAAATATTTCATTTCAGCAGGGATAATTATTCATATAAGCCTAAATCACCATTTATGCCATTGGTATAAATTACATAAAGCTTAAGATAGGCTCTTGATGATACTCAAATGTAGATTCCTTTGAAAAGAAAATGTCCATACCAAATCTATCTCTCTAGCAACCAATCCCTGGCATTTATTATTTTGATGCCTTCTATGTCTCTTTGCGGATCATCGTCTAGAGTAAAGTATTACTTTGGGGTAATCATCCTGTAGCATTTGGAGGTCTTATTTCTCTTTCCAATGTGGCTTTATCTCTTACAGTCAATGCAACCTGATAGTAATGATTGCCATCTTGATTCTGTGCAACAAGTCCACTTCAAATGAGTCTACTTTGCCTATGTAGACATCATAACCTCTGCGAAGGAGTTCAAGATAAATTATATTTTCAAGAATATGACCTGCATCCATAGCACGCTTGCCAGAAGCATATATCGAAGTCCTATATCAACTACATAATATTTGTCTAATGTTTTTAGATATTGTTTTCCCTTTATATCATATCTTTTGGTCTGATAAATAACATAGGACTCTTTAAGGGATGTAAGATATTTTCTATCGTCTTAGAGTCAATCTTTCTGCCATCAGAAGTCATAGTATCCGCTATATAGAAGGGATTGCCAATGTTATCAAAGATGAATTTTAAAACACTTTTGCAACATCATTGAATCTGTTACCTGTTTTCGATTCATAATATCCTTTATTACAATCGTATTATAAATACTTTCCAGTAATCTCTAACTATATTAAGGTTGGTACCAAGCTCTAATACAAAGGGAATGAACTCGTTGACAAGTAGTCTGTGTATTTGTTGCGACGTCATTTCCATCCCTGCAATGCAGTATTCCTTAAATGAGAGTGGCAGCATCTCAATCTGATATATCTTCCTGATATAAGTGTGGCTATCTCACTTGAGAGCATATAGGCATTAGAGCCTGTCACATACAAGTCTACACCAGAATTTAACTGTAGGCTGTCAAGCACTTTAGGGAAATTTATCTACATTTTTGAATCTCATCTAGGAAAATATATGTCTTAACATCTTTTCAAACATTTTTAATATATTTATTTAGACTTCTATAATCGGTTAAGTCCTCATATTCTAAATCCTCAAAATTAATAAAAATTATTTGAGATTCCTTAACACCTGTTCTATGAGCCAATCCCTAAACTAGAAGTAACAATGTGGTTCCCACATCTTCTGATTCCTGTTACAATCTTAATTATATTCTTATCCTTAAGCACCTTTGGTTTATCTAAATACTCTTCTCTAATTATCACTTTTGCCACCTCCTCTCAATAAATAATAACACTACATTTTCTGTAGTAGAAGTCTTTGGAATTAATTCCAAAATAATCTTTTATTATTTAATTTATTGGATTTAATTCCGAATATACTACAGTCTGAGCTTCATGATTGCCCTGCAGAAATGCTGCAAGGAGATTTGAAACCATTGCTGCTTTTCTTTCTTCATCAAGCTCAACTGTCCACTTTTCTTCCGAGCATTTCCAAAGCACCATCTCAACCATTCCTACTGCCCTCAACTATCACCTTTCTTGCATCAATTATTGCATTTGCCTGCTGCTCAGCATAGCAGACGCTATTTCAGGAGCATAAGCTCAGATAGGTAATCCTTGCCTCCACTATTTCAGTCCTACTATATTCACCTTTTCTGAACTGCATTTTAATTCATCCCCACCAAAAATATTTCATTTCAGTAGGATGGTTGTTCATACTCTAAATCACACCATTTATGCCATTAGTAGGATTACATAAGCTTCATATAAAGTCCTTGATATCTTCAAATGTTGGCTCCTTTGGATTTGCCCCGTCTGCAGGCATCATCCATGGCAGACTGTGTAAGGAAGTCAAGGTCCTCAGGCTTTACTATAGCCTTGAGGTCAGCAGGGATGCCTACATCTTTAGAAAGCTTCTTTACAGCGTCTGCTGCTGCCTTTCTGTACTCTTCCTGGCTCATCTTCTCTACGCCTTCAACGCCCATTGCGATGTGCTACATCTTTTAACTTCTCGCCTGTCGCCTCTGCGTTGTACTCCATTACCGTGGGAGGAGGATGACGTTAGCAACTCCGTGAGGTGTATCGCATACAGCACCCTGAGGGAATGTGCCATAGAATGAACTATACCAAGACCGCAGTTAGAAGCCCATACCAGTAAGATACTGGTCAAGTGCCATACCCTCTCTACCTTCCTTTGTATTCTCCTTAGCTCCTCTAAGGCTCTTTGCAATAAGCTCGATAGCCTTTAAGTTGAACATATCTGTAATGTATTTTGCACCAAGAGTTGTATAACCCTCGATAGCGTGTGTAAGCGCATCCATACCTGTTGAAGCAGTAAGTCCCTTAGGGCATTGAGCTCATCATCTCAGGGTCTACAAATGCAACTACAGGGATATCGTGTGGAGTCTACACATACAATTTGCGCTTCTTTTCACATCTGTAATAACGTAGTTGATGGTAACCTCTGCTGCTGTACCTGCTGTTGTAGGAACTGCAAATATAGGTACGCAAGGTTTCTTAGTAGCTGAAAGTCCCTCGAGGCTTCTTACATCTTCAAACTCAGGATTGGTGATAATGATACCGATAGCCTTAGCTGTATCCATAGAAGAACCGCCGCCGATAGCTATGATATAGTCAGCTCCTGCCTTCTTAAATGCAGCTACTCCGCCCTGTACATTTTCGATTGTCGGATTTGGCTGTATTTCAGAATAGATTTCAAAATCCATATTTTCAGCCTTAAGCAAATCAGTTACCTTGCTTGTTACATTGAACTTAACAAGGTCAGGATCTGAACATACGAAAGCCTTCTTGAAGCCTCTGTTCTTAGCCTCTACAGTAATCTCCTTGATTGCACCTGCTCCGTGATAAGAAGTCTCGTTCAATACAATTTTGTTCGCCATCTTTTTTTCCTCCACTTTCTCAGACCTTAGTCTGTAACTACACCCTTCTGCAACATGATATTTGCATATAGAGCCTTTTCAGAAGTTGCTATTATGAGATAAAGAGGTCTTAGCCTCCTCATAAAACTTAAATCTTTCGATAGAAGCCGATGGTAGCTGCACCACGCTCATCGTATTTTGCCACTATTTCCTCAAATTCCTTCCATATAGGGGTTTCTACAGTATCTCCAGGTACCTTCTCCATAAGAGAAACTGATTTTTCAGTATAGGTGTCAAGTGGAAATAGCTTTAGTATGGCATCAGTACCTCTGTTACTCATGTCCGTCAAGCCTTATTACCTTGGCATTTTTCCCCATAGTATGAGCAGGAAATTACCATCTGATATTACAAGTCTGTCAGAATGTCCCATCTCGCAAAGTGCCGCCAAAAGCTCAGGCGATAGTATCTTAGGAATAGTTCTTTAACATCTCTTCTTCCTTCCTGATTATTAATTGATTGTGAGATGTTTTTAACACATTGTTCTTACATAATGGGGTGCTAATTGCAAAGCACCCCTTGTTTGATTATTTTACCACAGGATTTACTCATATAAGCAAAGGCTTAATGTCATCTGCGTCCATATTGTCAGCATTGTACCACTTGGCTCCTGTGTCCACATCAGATACGCTCTTGCCGTCAGCTGCTTCTACAGCAAGCTTAACTGCCTGATAGCCAATCTGCTGCAGGATCCTGTGTTACAGCACCTGCAAATGTCTTGGCTCTAACTGCGTCAAGAGCTTCTTACCTGCATCAAAAACCAACTGCGATTACCTTGTCTGCGCCGAGCTTATCAAGACCTTCGTTAGCTGTGATAATAGCATTTTGCTGCAAACTCATTAGAACCATACGTGCGCTATAAGATCCTTCTTCTCAAGTATAGCAGAGAAGCAACTGCTGCTGCGTCTACATCCATTTGACTGCGGGGATGCCTACATCGATAACTACCTTAGCGCCTGCCTTCTCATTCTTTAAGCTGTCATCCTCTACTGATACATTGTCTGCACCACAGAGCTCTGTCATCTTATCCACAATCCCTTTGTTCTGCTCAACAATAGACTGTGAGTTAGACTCTTGCGCTACTACACCGATTCTTACAGGCTCTTTTGCATCTTTAATCTTTGACTCGATTAACTTATAAAGCTCATCTGCTTGCCGGCACCTGCTACTGCATTGTTTGTAGATACATTGCCTGTAACGACAGCCTTTTAGGAGCATCAGGTACACCTGAGTCAAATCCGATAATAGGATGCCTGCTTCCCACAGCTGACTGGATGGATGGGATACTTGCCCTGAGTATCAAGGGCTGCAAGGCAGATAGCTGCTGGCTTTTTAGCTATAGCTGTATTTAAGTATTCTACCTGCTGTGCGATAGCTGATTCATTGTCAGGACCACGGAAGGTAACCTCAACACCAAACTCCTTAGCAGCGTTCTGTGTACCCGAGCTCAACTGCTTTGCCAGAACTGATGCTGGAAGCCCCCTTGCGATAACGTCAATGTGCTGTGCCGCCATCTGTTGTTGTACTTGCTGCTGCGCTTGACTTTGCTGCGCTAGCGTTACTGGTTGTGCTTGCTGCACGGTTGCTGACTTTGTTGAAGAGTCTTGTTTCCGCTTCCGCCACAGGGCTGTAAGCGCTGATACCACCATTACTGTGCTAGAGTGCTGCCATAAGTTTCCTTGTTTTCATCTGTTTTTCCTCCTTTGATATACTAATCCGAATTTTCCACCCATAATATTTGGTGATTTGGAATTAATAGGTTCTAAGTTACTTGTTATTTTTCCTCTTTTCATTAAATACATCCATATATACCGCAAAGATAAGGATGATACCTGTGATGAAGAGCTGATAGTGAGCTGTACTCCTATATGAGGAAACCAATCTTCTAACACCGTCATAATGAATACACCGACTATGGTTCCAGTATGGTTTCACCACCACCACCTGCAAGTGATGTACCACCGATAACTACACCTGCGGTGCATCCAGCTCGAAACCGTTACCTGTGTTTGGCTGTGCTGTTGTAAATACCGCCACATATGCAATACCTGCAAGTGCAGCAAATAAGCCTGAAATACATAAGCAAGTGTCTCGTACTTAACTACATTGATACCTGAAAGCCTTGTAGCCTCTTTGTTTGGAGCCGATTGAGAGGATGTAACAGTATGTCTTTGTCTTATTTAAAGATAAGTGCCATAATTACCGCAATCACTGCAAGAGTACAAAAGCCCGTAGGGAAGTTCTTTTAGTGAAGATGCCACCGTCCTTTGTTATCATAAAGAACTCTCTAAACCAAGAACCTGCTGAATCTCCCTGTGGGAAGGATATTGTCTTAGTTCTGTATATGATTGAGCCAAGACCTCTTGACATCATCATCGTACCGAGGGTGGCTATAAATGCCACGGTCCCATTTTGCAAACCATAGGTCCGTTTTATAAGTCCGAATAATGCACCACTAAAAGGATTACAAGAGCATGATGCCCATTGAGACAGCCCTTTTTCCACAGGTTCCACCTATGAGTGCTGAACAGATTGCTATTGTTCCTATAGAGGGTCGATACCTCCGGTTCCGATAACAAAGGTAACACCAATTGCCATAAATGCAACACTAGTAACGCAGACTTAGCAATATTGGTGAGTTGTTGCCTGTAAAAATTTTTCAGGTGTAATGGCTGCAAAATGCTATACAAATAGCACCAGTGCAGCTATAACGCTATTGTACGCTGATTAGAAAATATAATTCCATGGTTACTCTCCCTTAACGTTTTTGTAGCAGACTGCATAATGACTTCTGGTTAGCCTCTGCGATATCCAAAATTCCTGTTATTCTTCCTTCGCACATAACAATTACCCTGTCGCTCATACGAAGTACCTCAGGAAGCTCCGAGGATATCATTATTGTAGATTTTCCTTCTTTTTGCAAGCTTCTCCATAAGTGCGTAGATTTCACTCTTGGCACCACGTCTATACCTCTTGTGGGCTCGTCAAATATAAGAATATCAGAGTTTCTCACCAACCATTTAGCTATACACCTTCTGCTGATTGCCGCCGGAAAGCTTCTTAACTAACTGTGATACACTAGGAGTCTTTGTCTTAAGGCTCTCTACATATTTTTGAAACTTCCTTTGCTCTTTTGCCTTATCTATAAAAATTCCTTTACAAAGTCATTTAATGAAGAAATAACTGTATTTTTCCTCTGCGACTTATCAACTATAAGACCATAGCGCTTTCTATCCTCAGAGAGATAGCCTATACCGTGTGCTACCGCATCTTCCGAGTGTTTATTGTGACTTCCTTGCCATTTATAAATATCTTGCCGGAATCTTTTTATCTGCACCAAAGATAAGTCTGGCAACCTCTGTACTAGTATGCTCCATGAGTATGAGAAGCCGAGTATTTCACCTTTCTAAGCTCGAAGCTTTACATCCTTAACTGCCTTGCCCCTATTTAAGTTCTCGCATTTAAGCACTACAGGAGCATCTTTGGCTACATTTGAAGACTGTCTTAGGCTCGCCGAATATTGCCCTTCCTACCATCAGCTTAATGATATCATCCTTGCTGCATTCCTTTGTAATGAGGGTTTCCACATCTCCGTCTCTCATTACTATAACTCTGTCTGATATAACATTGATCTCATCCATTCTGTAGAGATATGCTTATACCTCACCGGTTCCCTGCTTTTTCAGGTCTCTTATTACCTGAAAAGTTCCTCTATCTCAGAATCCGTGAGGGCTGCAGTAGGCTCGTCAAATATAATGACCTTAGCCTTAGAAAAATCGCCTTTTGCAATCCACCATCTGCCGCTTACCTGACGGTAAGATTGCCGATTTTTCCAGCAGGATTGATGTCTATCTTCAATACCTTGAATAACTCTCTGGGCCTTCTCATTCATCTTCTTATCGTCTATTAAAAATCCGTTCATTTCTTCGCCCGATAAAAGAGTCTGAGCTGCCGTCAGGTCGTTCATCATCATTAGCTCCTGATGAACGATGGAGATTCCTCTTCTTCCAGATTCCTAGATCCCCTTAAAACAGACCTCTGTCCCATATACTGTATTTCACCGGAATCTTTTTGAATATACCGGTCAAAATCTTCATAAGATGGGTTGCCGGCTCATTTCTCCCATCAGGGCAACTACCTCACCCGCCTTCGGGTCTAGTGCTGCATTTTTATGCTGCCACACCTGAAAAAGGATTTGATAATTCCTTTCGTGAAAGTATTAAATCACCATAATAACTCCTTATGGCTAAAGCTATTCTCTTATGCTCTTCTTCTGTCCGTAAGTCTTAAACTTCTCAGCCATAAGTGTCATCTCTTCAGGCGGAAGTACAACAGGATACCTATACTTCTTGCCTTCACATAAACCTCTGAACAGTACTCAATCTCCTCAACAATATTGAATGCATTAAGAAGATCATTTGCTCCTGCAAGCACTCCGTGGTTGGCAAGGATAACTGCCTTTCTGTCCTCCATCGCCTTACAAGCATTTACAGCAAGTTCGTGTGAACCATAGGTAGCGTATTCTGCACATCTAACTGTGAGGTCCTGCTACTGCTATCATATAGTGAGTTGCAGGAAGCTCTTCGCGTAGAGCACGCCAGCACTGTTGTATACGCATAACATGTGCATCGTCTAACTCGCATCTATATCATCCCTTCTCCTATAAGGCATAAGGTGCATTTCCCATTCTGAAGAAGGTGTGCGTGTGCCCTCTATTGTTTTTCCGTCCAAGTCGATTATTACTATATCCTCAGGCTGAATCTCAAAGAAGTCAATTCCTGATGGAGTAATAGCCACCATCTTGTTCTCTCTATCAAATACGCTTAAGTTTCCGCCTGTTCCCTTGGTAAGTCCTGCGGTTACAAGCTTCTTACCATACTTAACAAGCTCCTCTCTAGCTTTTTCCATTAACATAACATCATCCTCCGCTGGTCATAAGACCGCTTCTATTTTCTTTTTCTAACTCTTTCTTTTTAAATTCATTACTTCAATACATGACCGCACTCGCCCTCCGCCTCTTATGTGACTTTCAGGCTTGTGCGGTCACTTCAAGTATTTATCTGTAGAGTGGTCCGTAATAGCACAAGCTCTGAAATCACGGCTCTCTAAATCTGAGTTCCAAATCCATTAAATGAATGTGGTCTGAAGATTCTATCCTCTGTTACATTGTGGAAAGCAACAGGAATTCTAAGCATAGAAGCAAGAGTTATAAGTCTGTCACCTACGTGACGTATGAACTGTTGCTCCGTGGTTAGCACCCACTTAGCCATTACATTGTAAACGCTATCTGCTGACTTAGTTGAAAGATTTGGTGCAAACCAGGTTGTTGGCCAGCTTCTATCTGTTCTCTCATCGAGTACCTTATGCACATCATCCTCAAGTACGCAGGTATAACCTTCAATTATCTGTAAGGTAGGGCCTACACCCTCAACGATATTGGTTCTAATCATAGTTACAGGCATCTCTGCAGCTGTCTTAAAGTGTGATGAGAAGCCGCCTCCTCTGAAGTACTCATAGTTCGCCCTGCACCAGTCAGTAGCCTCTGTAAGAGCCTTGATGTCCTCGTCTGTGAGGTTCCACCACTCCTTCATGCAGCCCTCTCCCTTTTCATTCTTAGCTGCAGCTGAACCGTCTAAGCAGCTTGCACCAGAGTTGATAAGGTGCATAATACCGTTTGCAGCCTTACCTGTAAGCTTCTTGCCTGTTACTCTTTCAACAGACTCAGGTGACCAATATGTTCTTACATCACTAAATATTGCAGCTTTATTGGTTACGAGCCATCCAAGCATCATAGATACACCATTAAGTGTGTCATTCTCAGTTGCAAATGGAATAGGCTCTCTCTTGCCGTTCCAGTCAAAGCCTGAAGCTGTAATAGCCTCTGTAAAGTCTGCATTTGGAAGCCAGTCTGTCCACATTCTCTGTCCCTGGAAACCGCCTGCTATAGCATTTCTACCAAGTGACTCCTCGTGCCAGCCTATTTCTGCAAGCTTTGGATTGCCTTTAAGTATGTCTCTTACTACAAGTGCATGCTTAACGCAGAACTCCCACTGCTTCTCCTCAGGTATCCATCTGGATTTCTTGATTATTTCAGGGAAATCCTTTCCTGCATTGGTATTGTAGCCCTCTTTGCAGTTCTCACGAACCCATTTAAGAGCCTTCTCGTATTCCTCGTGGTCATAGATTTCAAGCTCAATTCTTCTTAGAATCTCAGTCATGTCTACCCACTCAGTTCTCATTCCGAGATATTTCTGGAAGAAATCTACATTTACAACAGAGCCTGCAATACCCATAGATACTGAACCAAGGTTTACATAGGACTTATTTTTCATAAGGCCAACTGCAATTGCACCTCTTGCAAAGTCAAGAATCTTCTTCTTTACATCTTCTGTGATTGTCTCATCGTCCTTGTCCTGAACTTCGTGTCCGTAAATTGAAAATGCCGGAAGTCCTCTCTGTGCATAAGCCGCCATAACTGCTGCAAGATAAACAGCACCAGGTCTTTCAGTTCCGTTAAATCCCCATACAGCCTTGATTGTATTAGGGTTTAAGTCCATAGTCTCTGTGCCGTAGCACCAGCAAGGGGTTACAGTAAGGGTACCAACTACGTTCTGTGTTGAGAAGAATTCGTCACATTTAGCAGCCTCACCGCCTCCACCTATAGTACAAGGTGAGATTACACACTGTACAGGTGTTCCGTCAGGATATTTAAGTTCGCTTTCAATAAGCTTTTTAGCTCTATTAGCCATTCCCATTGTCTGGTCCTCAAGTGCCTCTCTAACTCCGCCCCAGCGGCCGTCAATTGTTGGTCTAATACCGATTTTTGGATAACTCATGTCATTTTCCTCCTTAGTATGTGTATGTTAATATGTTTTTATTTCCTGCGATTTATAAGCAGCCTCAAGCCCCTCTTCAATGGTCTTTATCTCTCCAAGTGCCTTTAACTGAACTATAATGTTACCAAGAGCTGAAGCCTCGTAAGGGCCTGCGGTAATGCTTACATCAAGCCTTTTAGCTATCAGTTTACATAGAAGTGAAGACTTTGCTCCACCACCTATCATATGGACCTTCTTATACTTTTTTGCCGATATTTCTTCAAGAGCGGTTTTTACTTCAAGGTATTTCTTAACCATCTTTCATAGATAACTCTGAAATAGTCCATTTCATTCTCAGGAAGTGCAAGCCCCTTTTCTTTAGAAACTCATCTATTACTTCTTTGGCATCCGCCTCTTCACTTCAAATCTTGGATCTTCCATATCTATTAGATTGCTTATTACTCCTCTTTCTTAAGCGATTCCTCAACATAGGCTGTAACTCGTCAAACTCAAGCTTTCTGCCCTAGCTTTTTCTCGAAAAGCACTCTTATATTTTTCAAGCAGATAAAGCCCTGTAAGATTCTTAAATAAAAGCGGAGTTGAATCAAAGCCCAGCTCATTGGTGAGTCCCTTTTCATAAGCCTTTTCTGACAAATCAGGACTTTCAGCTCTTATTCCAAAGAGGGACCAGGTGCCGCAGCTAAGGAACATCGTGTCTGCATCCGTCATTACCTTGGTAAGCAGTACTGCACTTGCTGTATCGTAGTACATACTGAAACTACATCTACATCCAGGTCTTTTAGTTCATCTACAAGTCCTGTCTTAACATTGCCTGTGATAGAGCCAGCCTTTGTTATCTTTGGAAGCTTGTTTTTATCTAGGCCGTAAGTCTCAAGTAGTTTATCGCTATAATCTCCTGTTTTAAGATTGAGTATCTGAGTGGTTGATAGTATGGTTTCCTCACCTGTCATATTGCCGGTTAAGAGATACTGTATCAAATCAGGCATCATAAGCAGTTTATCAGCCTTTTCATAGCCACTAGGATTAAAGCTGCTAAATGCCAATAACTGAAAAAGAGTATTTATACTCATAATCTGAGTTCCTGTTTCAGCAAATATTTCCTTCTCACTAAGGCTCTTTAAGGCTTCTTCATAGCCTTCCTGATGCTTTGGATCCCTGTAACAGACAGGAGGCTCAACCAGCTTTCCCTCTTTATCCACCAGTCCAAAGTCAACTCCCGTGTGTCTATGCCCACCGAAGATATCTCGTGTCCATTTTCCTTTATGGTTTCCACGATTTTCCTTACAAGTTCATCAAAAATCCCAACGAGCCTTCCATTTGAACTTTTTATTTCATGAGAGAATCTCATAACCTCTTCAAGCTTAATCTTGCCATCCTCAATATAGCCTATTATCCCTCTTATAGAGGTGGCTCCCATATCTATTGCCAGTGCTTTTTCATATATGCTCCTTCAATAAATATAAATCCGGTTTATTTTTACTATATTTTTATGAATTTTTGAGATGATCTTAAATTTCTTTGTAGTTTTTTTACTAATCATCTGAACTGATAATAACATATTATGAATATTTTTAGCTATACTTGGAGATTTAGTTGAATTATTTTTAAAATATGCACTTTTTGTTCATTTATGTCCCGAAATGTTCATTTTAGTTTTATTTTTCTTTGATTTATGAACATAAAGTGATATACTATAAACAGTTGATAAGTGATAGGGGCAGTATTCATCTTGAATGAATCTTCTTGATAATCGCCCATATACTGCGATTAAACAGTATAGTTATGATGGCAGGAATAAATAATAACCTACGACATGGAGATGGAGACCGCTTATGAAATATATTGAACGAAAGAAGCAGATTTTAGCCTACCTTACCAATTCAAACGGAGTTGGCGATATTGCAAATATGTGCAAGAAGCTCTATGTATCGAGGTCAACCTTGCGCAGGGATTTGATTACCCTGGAGGAAGAGGGGATAATAAAGAGATATCATGGTGGTATAACTATGGTCTCTCCGAGTTCTTCTGAGAATTCCATCAATATAAGAAGAATGGAGAATACAGACAAGAAAATGGCTCTGGCAAAGCGTGCCCGCACCCTTTTGCAGGATAACATGGTCATCTTCCTTGATTCCTCTTCTACTGTAAGCCTTTTCATCCCTTACCTTAAGCCTTACAGCAATCTCACTGTTATAACTAACGGGATCAATATCGCAAGCCAGTTAAATACCTATCCTAATATTAAGTGCTATATCTGTCCGGGAGTGCTAAAGAACAAAAGTCTCTCAATAATAGGTGAGTATGCTTCTGCTTTTATCAGCAATTTCCGTGCTGACATAGCCTTCATATCAAGCAAGGCAATTACAACTCAGGGAATATTTGAGGGTGATGATTCCCAAGCCCTCTGCAAGAAGGAAATGATAAAGAACTCCTTCAAAACCGTGCTTTTGCTTGATAATAGCAAGGAGTTCAAGGATGGGTATTTTAAGCTCGCTGATTTTTTTCTGATTTTGATGTGATTGTGTCAAATGGGGCTTTTGGAGAAGGGATTATGAAGGAAATTGATATGTCAGACTGTAAGCTACTGTTTTAAGTTGTGGGGCTGATGTGATTGTTTGTTAACTAAGTCACGCCTCCACTAATAAATGTCCAGACTCGCTACGGTTTTTCTGTAAGATGCTGTTGTTATATGGCTTTGTTGACGAAAAACCTGATGCGCTCGCTTTTTGGCAGTGACTCGCACTTTGCAAGTTGCGAAGCAACGAAGCAAGGTGCGTTAGTCCTGCCTATATAACTAGCTGTCCACGAGTGACGAGTGCGTAGCATGATGTCAGAGTGGAAACAACGAACTATGCGGCATTATTAGTTCCGGCTGTTTGATTGATGAATGATTACAAACAAATACATTAGCCTCATAGTTTGCTGTTTCACCAAATATACCAATACTATACTTTCCCATTTGTTATAACCTCATTCTTATATACCTTGTCCCACTCATCATCCTGAATCCACTCATCATCAGGTGGCAAGTCTTTAATGTTTACTGCTAAATCAAGGAGCTTATCACGATTGTTGTTTAGAAATTTCTTAAAAATCTTCAACTGTCTTTATTTTATCCATAAGATCTCCTTCCTATAATGTCAAGCCCTAAATCATTGAATTTTTAGGCTTTTCTTTAAATATTTACCTCATAAAACAGAGCAAAAAATGTATGACAGTCATTGTATTTTATACTGAACAGCTAAAAGAGGGTGTGGTTTATAAAGCATCCTATTGTTTTGCTTTATAAAGGCTATAAATCCTCTGCTAACTATGATGGTGAACCTTCCGTGTCTAAAGGGATCGTGTCCCAACTTCCTTCGTCCCACCTGTCCATACACCGAGTGCCTGCTAAGCTTTCTAACAGGGTCATGCCCTACGGAGAGAACTACTTCAAGCTACAGCTCTTGTTTGTTTTTTGATTTTACTGACCTGCCTACTCCGCAGGGTACGGATATTCCGTGGACGCCACCCTGCCTCGCTTTTGCTGGTCATTGTGATGATAGCGCCTGTAGCACTCCATCGTTATCAGGTTTCTTTCCAGAACCCTGCCCGTTCTCGGAAGAATCCGAAAACCGGCAAGGTTCTGGAATAAATTTTGCTGCCGACTGTCTTACGCTACAATAGCTTCCTTCTTTTCCAGACGTCTGATGTCCATCAACATCTTCTTCGGAGCATATTTCGTACCAGTATTCAGAATCGTATAGATAATCCTCAGAAGCTTGCAGGCTATCACAATCAATGACTGCATCTTTTTTTCAACGGATTATCGGCTCGTGTCGTATAATACATATGGAGTTCTTTGAATTCCTCTGCATGGGTCACTGCTGACTTTGCTGACTGGAATAACCAATATCTGAGTCGTTTACGTCCTCTGTGGCTGATTTTGGTTTCTCCCTTATGCTTTCCTGAACTGCATGCCACAAAGTACTAATCCGCTTAATTTCTGTATTTCCTTAACATCATCAAATCTTGAAATATCTCCCATCTCTGCAAGAATACCGGAAAGTGTATTTTCTCCAATCCCAGATATCTCCAGAACGTTACCTGTATGCGGTATCTCCTGACATTTCTGGTTGATCTGGTTCTCTATAACAGCAAGTTCAACATCCAGTTCCATGATTTTCTGCACGAACCACTTTACAGCTGCCTTGCTTGCAATAGATCCATCCTTAATCCCAACACTTGCTTTTGCGTACTGTAAGATTTCTCTGGCTCTGCTGTACCCGCGTCCTCTAAGTTTAGCAGCATGCCAAATCTGTCTTATCCCTTCTTCTCCAAGTGCGGTCAGTTCATCCGGAAATGGTGCCTCTTTCAGCAGTTCAAGGCTAAATGCACCATCGACTTTTCCCAATGCTTCCTTATACTCCGGGAAATATATCTTCATCTCCCTGTGCATCCGGTTGATTGTTCGAATTCTGTCTTCATTCAGTTGGTCTCTGAACATGGATAACCTACGAAGTTCAGCATAGATTTTTTCTGGAAGATATGGCATACCAAAGTTGCCATCCTTGACAAGATTTGCTATCAGTTTTGGATCCTTCCTGTCATCCTTCAGCTGGCTGTTATCTTCAACCTCCTTTGTCTGCTTAACAGCATAAGGGTTTACCTGAACAACACTGATTCCATTTGCAATCATCCAGGTAGCAAGGCAGAACCAGTAGTGACCGGTCGGCTCTAAGCCAAGCACTATCTGACCCTTATCATGTTCAGCAGCTATCCTTACTGCCCATTCCTTTGCACTCCGGAATCCCTCATAATCATTGTTGAAAGAATATGCGGACTTACTGAGTTCCCGTCCTCTGGTATCAATTGCTCTCACATAGTGCGTTTCGCTGCCTTCATCACATCCCAAGATAAAGCATGTCATCGCTGATAAAGAGAGTTTTTATTTTTATCGAACTTACCATTGGTTTTCCAACTCACGCCAGGTTGAAGCTGTGAGATTTTCCTTAATCACCTCCGATTTTTCAAAAGTTCCTGCTGTTCAAAAAAATATTTGCTGTTACTACTTGATCTTTTGTGCCTTTAATATTCATTTTAGATACCTCTTGTGTTTTTAGATTTTACCAACTGGCAGGTCAGTAATAATCTAAATTACTTGAGGTATTTTTTTATGTCAATCTCTTGACCTATTTATAGTATACAGGAAGCTTTCATTGCAATAAAAAAAGCGATTAGATTTTTAACTTTTTCTAATCGCCTTAAATATTTTTCTTCTGAATATTAAATTTTTATTTCTACAGTATCGTTCCTCTGAAAGAATATCTACATATTTTTTTGTATACATATTGTCTGTATCTTTTTATCACTTACAAGCTCTAATATTGTAGCAGTCAAGAAAAGTAGACACAAAAAAATATTTTTTTCCTTTTTTCTTTTTTTCAAAAAGTGGACACTGTCCACACTTTTTAACTATTATTTATTTTCAAAAATAGACATACAGCATATTTTTACTCATCCTCCTTTTCAAAAAGTAGACACATCTTTGGAATATGCCCGTTTACGGCGCTTCTGCACAAATTTAGGCTCTTCAGATAGTACTCTGTTCTCAAACGTATTTTTTCTTTCTAATTCTCCCTTGTAATAGCGCTTACGATAGTTAACCGGTGTATCATAGCCAAGAGCATAGCAAGGACGATGATTATTGTAGAAATCAACATAGCTTGCAAGTACTTCTTCAAATTCATCCTTTCGTCTGCATTCACTAATATTAAAGTCAATATACAGCTCTTCCTTCATCCAGCCATTAATAGATTCATTAACAGGATTATCCGTGGGCTTACCTGCTCTGGACATGGATCTAACAATCACTGTATCTTTAATCAGCTCATTATAGGCAACCGATGCATAGACACTTCCTTGATCCGTGTGTAACACCACAGGTTCTGTATGACCTTTCAGCAGTTCCCTCACATCTTCCAAGCCATCTATATACTGCTGTCTGTCCCCTTTTCTAGCTGCTATTCTATATGTAAGAATCTCCTTGGTAAATACGTCAAAATAGAACGTTACTTCAAAGTAAAGAATCCAAAACTTAAACGCAGTCATATCAGATACTATTACCTGACGTGGCCTATCTATGGTCTCCCAAGTTGTAAAAATTAGATTTGGGTATTTATCCTTTTCCTTACGTTTTCTATAATGAACCTGATGTTTTGTTTCTGCTGCAATGCCAAGGAAACGAAAGCATTTGTAAATAAAGTTATCGCTACAGTTGTAGCCATATTGAAGACGTATATAGGCTGCAGTCCATCTGTAACCATGGGATCTATGCTTTTCATGAACGGCTTCCACAAGAGATATCATTTCCTCTCTCTTTAGATCTCTATCAGATTTCTCTCGTCTCTTCCACTTATAATAACCCGATCGACTAACACCCATCAGAGCACACAGTTCCTGAACATCATAATCTCTGGATAGCTGTTCAACTATTTCGAATTCTTCGCTTTTAAACGAACATATTCCTGTTCCCCATCCTCGTTCGTCCGAACAATATAGTTTTTTAAGCCTCTCATTCTCTATACGCAGCTTGAGTATTTCACGCCTGTAAGCTTCCTCCGTTGGATCTACTCCCTCCGGGAGAACACTGCCTATTTCTGCATCAGCTCTTGCAAGTCCATCAAGCCCAAACTCTTCATACTGCTTAATCCAATTTCTTAATGCTGAAACTGAAATCTGATGCTTCACAGAAATCACTTAGCTTAATAGTGGGATTCCTTTTAAACCGATGGATTAAAAACTCTTTTTCCAATGGATTTAAATGTTTAGCCATAATAAAAAGTAGACTCCTTCACGGTAGTCATATTGTATTAATTATAAATATTAATACAGTATTTTCAACCGTTCCGTGTCTACTTTTATATTAGCAACAAAGTAAATTTCCTTTTACTAAAAAAAGCGATTAGATTTTTTTACTTTCTAATCACTACTGTTCATCTATTAAATTTTGTGCCTTTTTCATCTTCTCTTTACTTTGGATTTTCTCCTATCTACTCCTATTACTCTTAAGGGTAAACACATTTCTATTATTCTTGAATATATCCTACCAAGCATTATATCTTCCTGTTCTGTTTCTATATCTTTAAAATTAAGGTTAGTGGTTATAATTGTCGGTTTTGATTTTAAATATCTCGCATTAATGATATTATAAATCTGCTCTAAAGGCATACTCTGTACTTCTTTCTATACCGAAATCATCAAGTATTAAGAGTGTAGGACTTGTTATATTTGCAATAGATATGCCCTCTTTTTCATAATTAATTTCACTGTTATAGATAAAATCTGTACCTTCAATCTTTGTTTTAACCATATTTTTATCATCTTGATTATTCATAACTGTATCTCCTTTAATGTTTGTATTAAGTGGTGGAATGAGTTTTAATCCCTGTTTTTATGCTTAAGACATATAATTTACCTATTATTTATTAAATGCTCTAAAATACCTTTTTTCTCTAAAGCACTTGCACCTGCCCCCAAATGTATAGTCGGAATTTCTTCCATCCCTGTCTTTTTATACGAACGGTGGTCTACTCTCATTGATTTATTATTCTTCTCTAAATACTTGTTACAGAAATGTGCAAAACTTTCTCTCCACTTTTCTGCATTGCCTTTGTCATTTAATTCAACACTATTCCATAAAAGTAAATCTATTTTTAAAATCTATCGGTATACCCTTTGGTAAAAATATTTCTGAATGCAAAAAGCCCTTTTTATTATGATAATCATGTATTTATTCCATCCCACTGATTAGTTAATTTTTCACAAGAAATATATGCAGCACTTGCCACTGCACTTTTTCCTTTTCCTCTGCTTATCATTGATATACTAAAATGAAATGTATTTGCTATTTTTATCAGCTCCTTTCCTTTTATCATAGGTTTAATAATAAATTTTAGCACAATAAAAAGCCATAATACTTTGACCATATCATTGTCACAGTATACAGGCTTTTAATATAAATAAACTTTATTTCTGCCCCGGAAAAGCTCACTTGCATCCTCAATAAAAACTTTCTAAAATAGCTCCTCTTTCTATAAGGCGATGAGTTCTCTTTTTTTCGTTCCTCTATACTTGCCATTTTCTCAAGTTTTTTTGCCTTGATTTTTTTAGCTGTATTAGTTTATTCTCATAAGTTTTCTTTCTTTACTAATAAATCACTAATTCCTTTTTCACTTTTTCCCAATTTATTTGGTTTTTTCATTTCTACACTCCTTACATAATAAAAACTCTACCATATATGATGTAGAGCTTTTTTTATTTGTTTATTTATTTAAAAATAACCATATTTATATTTTATTAAATGCATAAGACAACAGAGTATTATCCAAACTACAAAAACTCAAGAAACCAAATATCACTTATACTTATATCACATGTAGAAAAACTCTTTTGCAGTTTCAATGTCAATACACCTCAAGTGTTACATACCCATCTGTACAATCTGAAATGAAACCAGTATCTATCATCTCTGAGCTATAAGTTTGGATTGTAATACATTCCATCTTCTTCATAACAAAGTCAATTACACTACTTATAATATCTGTCTCATCCTTGCACAGATTCGACATATACTCCAAAAATATGTTGATTTATTTATATTCTCGCCTTTCCAATATTCACAGTATAAATCCATTTTTTAGATATTCTGTATTTGCTATAATGTTATTTATATGCTTCTTTTTCACCAGATATAATGCCACTTCTCTTCCAAGTTCATCATATATCCTAAAAAGTATTTCTGAATTACTATATAAGGCTATACTTCCTACTGAAAAACTATCAGTATTAGCAGTATATATCTCCAATAAACTACCGGAATACTGAAAATTATGTCATCTGTAATTTGCATAAAACCCCCACAGTTATATCAAAATCTATTTTTCTATTATCATAATAAATATATTCTTTATTTCTAACTTATAAAAGCTTCCCTCTACTAGTATTTGAAGCTTTTATAAGTATATTAAATACTATCCTTATCAAAAATTACATATTAATAATCAATTTCTTTCTATATAATCAAATTACAAGTATATAATCTTAGTCATAAATATTTATTTACTTTTTCACAAACCCAAAGCTTTTTATACTAAATTACTACAACCACTTATCTACACTTTGGGCATTTATAAGATCCAAAGCCATCCAAATCAAATACTTCACATATACAACTCCCTAAAGCGTTTGCTATCCCATTGGCAACTTTCATAGATGGCTCTATTTCACTCTTTTCAAGTAAACTTATATACTGTCTTGTAATATTCATATTCTCAACGAGTTCAGCTTGTGTAATTTTTCTCTTTCCTAACTTCTTTAATTCTATTTTTTTCAATATATTAACTCCCTCCAATCTGATTCCATTATGCCTCAAGTAAAATTTATTTGCAAGTATTTATTGCATTATTTTGATATTTGTCGGTTTCACCTGATATAGTTCCTATCCCTGAATCTCACAGCAATGTTTTGTTTTTACTTGGTATGCTCTTTTTATATATTTATAAACACATATAAAGTCTTTTGCATACTCTCCATAAATACATATCCTTACAGACCGCTCATTTAATTTTCAATGTTCCCTTACAATCTCGTTTGTGTCAAGTACTCGTTGGCAAATTTCCTTACCTTTTTCTTTTTATCATTGTTTTTTTATTTTTGTATCACAAACAAGCCCAGGTTATGCACTGAACAGATGTTTTTCTTTAGTTGCCAAGTATAAAAATTTCTTAATGCCTTTCTACCTGCTGTTAATGGCGTACCGGTTAGTGGAAGGCTTCCTCTACCTACTTCCATATATGGAAGTCCTTTACCGTCTCGTGACGGTGATTTTGAAAGCGCTGAGAGGCTCTTTTATCTCGCTCTGGCTCTCATCAAATATCAATTCCCCAGAGTAACGTTCGACTGTCCCTATAAGGTCTTTGTTTTCTTTCCTGCACAGAAGCTTCGCAAGGTTATTAGCTCCTGATTCTGACCATCTCATGCGCCTGTGCTTCATTCTCAGTGTTATCAGTGTACAGTTTTATATTTCCTCAAAAAGAACTCCGATTTCCCTTTTTCCAACAGGTATGCCCGCCTTCATCTTCTTCACATCAAGGTCTTCCTCTGATGTTATCCTCTGACCAATCTTCTGGGATATATTCCATACGTCTCCCGCACTTATGGTCTGTCCTGTAGAAGAGCTTAACATCTCAGCAGATGCCCTGTACGGGAGTTCCGTAACTGAATTGGCGATCTTCTCTGCAAGATTAGTAGATATTAAGCCTATCTTCTCCATACCCATTTGTTCATCAAGAAGATAAACATGGGCTTTCGTTCCATCAGCCAGTCTTGTCTGATATACCCTTCTTTCATACTCGACATCTCGATATACTGTCCTTGTCGAGGTCTTTCTCTTTCCTTTATTTCTATATTTAGAAGTATCCCTCTCTTTTGAAAGAACAACATCATAACTTTCAAGTAAGGCTTTAGTGTGTTCCCTGGCAAGCTTGCAAGCCTCTTCAAAAATTTTCTTTTCTAAGGTCTTGAATGAAATCTTTTTCTTTTTACTAATAGATTAGTCATACAGTTTTTCCTTTTCATTATTTTTTTGTTGCAAATCAATAATAAAAATAAAACTGTATGATTGGGAAGGGGCAACCCCTTCTGCTATTGCCAATGATAATTATACACTAACTACCGCATAAGTTCGTGGATATTGTAAACTGGTTGTGTAATGAATTCTAACGTTAGAAATGTTAAGTTGTAGGTGTCAAAAGTATTTGACACCCATTGATACAGGATTGCTTCAGCTTCGCTTTTCGCAATCCTTACAAAATTAGATAATCAGGTACCCCGTCCTTATACCGGCAGCTCATTTCTCCCTGTACTAAAGGTCTTAGATACTTCATCATCTCCTCTGTAACTCCGGTGCGAGCCTCATTTATCCACTGTAGCGGAACCTTCTTTTCAAGGTTTGCCACCTCTTTGATATCCACAGAAGAATACTCTACCTTGTAAGGCTCATCTGAAGTCCTTATAAGCCTTGCCATCTTCCCTGACAGCCCCTCAAGGCCAAGTCTTACAGCCACTCTACCAAGCTCTTCTGACTCCCTTATATCGGTCTCACTTAGGCAGTGCGATGCACAGCGCTGTACAAGGCTTAGCTCGATGTACCTTGCCTTGTATTTAAGCTCATCTTTAAGCACTTTCTCTAGAATCCGCCCATTTCCTGCAAGCTGTTTATGGCCAAAGGCATCTACTTCTCCTTCTGCATCCGCTTCATTTCCACCAGCCTGCTCTATAACCGTACCCTCGCTTAGGGCAACAATTACATTCTTTGACTTCTTCATCACTTCCTTAAGGTCAGCTACGAATTTGTCTACAGAAAGGGTGACCTCGCTTAGGTAAATAAGATAGGGAACCTCGCTGTCCTTTTCAGCTGCAAGTGCCGCAGCGGCTGTAAGCCAGCCTGCGTTTCTTCCCATAATCTCGACTATAAGGATGTTTTCCCTATCATAGACCTTTACTTCTCTTGCAAGCTCACTGCACACGGTAGCTATGTATTTTGCAGTAGAGCCAAAGCCCGGGCAGTGGTCTATACCATTTAAGTCATTGTCTATGGTCTTAGGAGCGCCATTTACAGTAATGTCTGTTATTTTATTTTCGTTAAAATACTCCGAAAGCCTGTAAACTGTGTCCATCGAGTCATTTCCACCTATGTAGACAAAATGCCCTATATCGTATTTTCTAAATACTTCCACAACCCTCTTAAAGTCAGTCTCATCTTCCTTGGGGTCTGAAAGCCTGTAACGGCAGGAGCCAAGAGCTGAAGCAGGTGTACGCATAAGCTTGTCCAAATCATCTTCAGAAAGCTTCGTCAAATCTACAATATTTTCTTTTAATATCCCCTCTACTCCAAATCTTGAGCCATATACCTTAGCTCTCTTATTCTCCTTGCACCACTCCCTTATTACCCCTGTGAGAGTCGCATTTATTGCCGCTGTTGGCCCGCCTGACTGGGCTACTATAAGATTCTTCATTCTACCTTAACTCCTTGCCAATGTCTCAAACTTGTATCCCACGCCCCAAACTGTAGAAAGCCTCCATTCCACATGGTCATTAATCTTCTTTCTAAGCCTTTTCACATGGACGTCTACTGTTCTGGTGTCACCTATGTACTCATAGCCCCAAATTCTGTCAAGGAGCTGTTCCCTTGTAAATACCTGATTTGGGTGAGATGCCAGAAAATAAAACAGCTCCAGCTCCTTAGGCGGCATATCCACCCTTTTATCATAGTAAGTAACAGAATAATTGGTTAGGTTTATTTCCAAATCAGCATAACGAACTCTATTGATATTTGCATCTTCTTCTACTCCTGTAGAATCCTTATTGTCGTTACCGGCTCCTGCATCTGCACTAAATCTCCTAAGTACTGCCTTTACCCTTGCTACAAGCTCTTTTGAGTCAAAGGGCTTAATCATATAGTCATCAGCACCAAGCTCTAAACCCAGCACCTTATCAAAGATTTCTCCCTTTGCAGACAGCATAATAATAGGCACTTTAGATGTTTTCCTGATCTCCCTGCACACATCATAGCCATCCTTTCCCGGCAGCATAAGGTCTAGCAGGATAAGGTCAGGCTGATATTCCTTAAAAAGAGCGAGAGCCACCTCACCGTCCTCTGCCCTCTTTGTATCGTAGCATTCTTTTACGAGATAGAGGGATATAAGCTCAGATATATCCTCATCATCGTCCACTATAAGTATCTTTTGTTTCTCAGACATTACTTTTCTCCTCACTATATTATCTGCCGTTTAGCACATCTCTTCTTTTTTTATAATCAGGCATAATATTTCCTACAACCCTCCAAAAGTCTTTGGAATGATTGGGGTGTATGAAATGAGCCATTTCGTGAACTACCACATACCGAAGACATTCCTTGGGTTTGTGAATAAGCTCAAGGTTTAGAGTGATTTTCTCTCCGTTTGGCTTGCAGGAGCCCCATCTGCTGGTCATCTTCCTTATGCTGATGCTGGGATATGCAACTCCCATTTCCTTAAAATCAGGATAACAAAAAGTCAACCATCTTCGTAAATACTTCTTTTGCCAGGTTTAATTCCCATTTATTTAGCAGACGCTCTTTCTTCTCCCTGTCATTTACATCTTTTACAAAGATATAAATGTACTCACTGCTTGCCTTCACACTTTCTTTCGGTGATTGCACGACCTTTAGGCTTAGATTTTTCCCAAAAATAATTTATTTCATCTCCCGTATTATAACTTATTTCTGTTATTTTCTGCATTTTTTCCATTTTCCTCAAATCTCTTAAAAGCTTCAAGTATGAACTCTTCTTTGCTTTTTTTATAAATCCTTCAATCACATTCACAGGAATTCTTTTATTGGCAGATACGTAGATAATCTCACCGAGCTTCACCCTTAGATTTATGTTCTTTTACGGTTTTTCTTTCCGTGGTGTAGTCATACTCTTTCACTCCAAGCCTTATTTTCCTAACTTCAACACTCATATTTCAAATCTCCTACGGCTTTTTATTCTACCATAGAAAGTTTATAAATGCACTAATATTATACCCTTATCCCCTTCATTATCTCCCCAATTGGAGCATTGATTGTCAGCTTAGCATTTACATTTTTTCCGGTCTCAGACTTATTTATCACTACGAGGTGCTTTCCGTGAAAATAATCCACAAAGCCTGCTGCCGGATATACTACCAAAGAAGTTCCTCCTATAATGAGGGTGTCAGCCATTGAAATACCTATAACAGCCCTTTGGGTTACATTTTGGTCAAGTCCTTCTTCACAGGACTACATCAGGCTTTACGATGCCGCCACACTCACAATGTGGAACTCCCTCAGAGTTTTTTACATAGTCTGCATCATAGAATTTCCCACATTTCATGCAATAATTCCTATGTATGCTTCCGTGTAACTCATACACCTTCTTACTTCCTGCCTGCTGGTGAAGCCCGTCTATATTCTGAGTTACAACAGCTAATAGCCTGCCTGCCCTCTCTAGTTCGGCGAGCTTAAGGTGGGCAGGGTTAGGCTTTGCATCTAGATACATCATCTTATCCTTATAAAACTCATAAAAAGTCTCGGGATATCTAAGGAAAAAGCTATGGCTTATAATCTGCTCCGGAGAATATTTATACTCCTGATGATAAAGCCCGTCAGCACTTCTAAAGTCAGGTATTCCGCTCTCCGTAGACACTCCCGCTCCTCCAAAGAATACGATTCTACTGCTGTCGTCTATTATTTTCTGAAGTTCTTCAATTTCTTTCTCATACATAGTCGGCACCTCCATATTTGCAATTATTATCCGATTTCGTCTAAGACCTTAAAATAATCCTTAAAAGTTTTCGCCGAGCAATCTGGATTTTTAATTATTACACCAGCTCTTCTTAGCCCCACAAGCGCAAAAGCCATAGCCACACGGTGGTCATCATAGGTCTCTATATAAACCTCGTTTTCATCCATTGCCTTCGGGAAAATGCTTATCTCACCATCCCCCATAACCGCCCCAACTCCAAGCTTTTCCAGTTCATTTTTGATGGCAAGGAGGCGGTCCGACTCCTGCAGACGGATATGGGCTATACCGGTTATCTTTGTCGGACTTTTTGCAAATGCGCTAACCGCCGCGAGGGTAAGACTTTGATCTGAAAAGCTGTTAAGATTTGCCTCAATTCCATCGTAGGAGCCCCTCATTTGCCCCATATAAAAGAATTCCATCCACCTCATCCTCTAACCTTGCCCCCATTTTAGTCAGAAGTTTTACAAACTCTATATCCCCCTGAATGCTGTCTAAATGCACATTTTTTACCTGAGCCCTGCACCCAAGAATCTCTGCTGCCGCATAAAAATAGCATACCGCAGATACATCAGGCTCAATCTCATATTCTCTTCCCTTATAGGTATCGCCCTCTTTTAATATATACGAGACCGCACCATTTTCACTCACTACCTGAGGCTTCATCTCAAAGCTTTCCATTACCCTCGCTGTCATATCCACATAGGGCAGGCTTTCTCTTCCTCCTGCTATGTTTACCTTTAATCCATCAGGCAGTAAAAATCCCGTCATTACTACTGCACTTAGAAACTGACTGCTAATACCGGTATCAAGGCTTTATTTCACCGCCTTTTACGGCTCTTGAGTCTATGGTAAATGGAAAACGTCCCTCTGCCTCATCATAGCTTATAAGAGCACCCAGCTTCATAAGGGCATCTAAAAGTGGCTTCATAGGGCGCTTTTTCATCTGCTCGGAAGCATCTAAGTGATATACTCCGGCACTAAATGCCAAGAGAGCTGTAAGAAATCTGGCTGCAGTCCCTGCACTGCCTACATTTACAGAGGCTTCTCTAACAGGAAGCCTTCCTCCACAGCCCTGTACGGTAATAGTTTCATTTTCTTCATCTATCTCCATTTTTATGCCAAGTGCATTAAGGCAGGAAATCATATTTTGGGCATCATTTGAAAAAAGCGCACCTTTAAGAATGGTCTCCCCCTCAGCTAAGGCAGCTATAAGGAGAGCCCTGTTGGTTATGCTCTTTGAGCCCGGAACCTTCACCCCTATGGTCTTATTTCGGTCTATCTTGTCAAAAATGCACCTAACCCTGTATTCATCCATATTCTCACCCCTATCAAGCAATTCTCCTAATTATTCTTAGTCTTCTCTTTCCCACAAAATTCACTTCTACGCCTTTTCATATAGAAAATGTACTTTCTACTGCAAGCCGCAATTGAATTTTTGCACGCTTTTATCTAAAGATATTGATGCCAAAAGATAATAAATTTTTGACACTTGTATCAATTAAATACATTATAGTCTTATATTAGCCTCTCCTGCAATTAGATTTTAAAATAACCCATCAGGCAAATCTTCACCTGATGGGTTTTTATTATTTCAGATATAATTGTCCTGTATTTTGACGCACTAATCCTAGTTATATACAAACTTCACTTCCTTTTTATCGGACTTTGAAGCCTCATACCTTTCCTTCTTCGTACCTTCAGCTATATCAATTGCATCAAGCCTTACACCAGCATCAAAGGTCTTGGATGTTGTATCTGAAAATGCAGACTTTATGCTCTCAGCAAATCTTTCAAGCTTCTTAGCTATGCTATTTCTTTCGGCAGCCATCTTTATAGTATCTTCATTCCTCTTTGCAAGTACTTCACGCAGTTTTTCCCTGACCTTCATTTCTGAGTCATAGTCATTCTTTGATATCTCACCTTCAAGATAAAGCCTCTTAATATCAGAGTCTGACTTGCCTGTAAAAGAAACGTCCTCTTTGTCTTCTGCTATTTCGGCTTCCCTTTTCTGCTCTTTTTGAGCCAGTTCTTTAAGGGCTGCATTCCTTTTTTCAGACTTGGCTTTTTCTGCCTTGCTGGCATTTTGCGACTGCTCGGCCTTTAGCTCAGCCTTATTCTGCCTAACGTTACCCAAGGCTTCCTTTTTGCTCATTCTCGTCAAGCTTTTCGCTCTTTTTGGCTCCACTTGCCGCATCATACTTAGCCACAGCCTTCTTGCTAATCTGAACGGTGTCTCCGTCCGGCGAAACTGCGACCTGATTCTCCAGTGGCTCACCGCTCACGCCTAAGCTTTCACCACTTCACACCGCCGGCTCCATTACCGACAGATACGGAATTACCGGATGTTTTACTGATACTTTCACGACTTAAAGAACCTATTCCTTTACCACCGCCGTACCCGCTATATCCACTTCCTGTGTTTATGCCTTCAACTGCTATAGTCACTACCCTCCTTGAATTGTGACATTTAAAAATATATACATATTTCCATTATAGCATAGATTTCTCATAATTGCAAAAGATTTTCTTTAAAATTCTTGAACTTTTTAAAATCTGCACATTAATCAAACTATTTAAATTAAAACCACTAAATATTGATATCAATCTCTGTGATATCCGCATATATAGATTTGTTAGTAATTCATCTTTCACTTTTTCCTACTAGAAGCTCCATCTTACCTGTTGATTGAACGGCTCATCTTCATATAGGTATGTCTCTTTCCCCTTATGCAAATTGAAAGTGCCATGAGGTTTTCAGGATCAGGCACTCTGCCGTAACCGCCGTCTCCAAGGTGGTGCACATCAAAGCCTATCCTCTTGTTACAAAGTCCTATCTGACGGATGGTATCTGCATCCGCACTTTCCTGACTTGTGCCTACTGCACTTATTGTAATTCCACCCCTAGCCTTTACCTTGGCTACTATCGCAGAAGACTCAGCTTCTCCTATGCCCGGAGCTGTTCCCACTGCGGGTATAAGCACTCCATCTGCACCCTTATCCATAAACCCAAGTATAACTTCCTCAGAGAGTATTTTCTCAGAAAGCCCTGCTGCGTGCATCTTCCCGGCAAAAACAAGCCCGTTAAAATACTTCTTCGCCACCTCGATAGAAGCCATAATCCCTGAGTTTGACACTCCTGTAGCCGGGTTGCCCGTGAGTAGGATGAAGTCTATTCCTGCCTTGCCGCCTCTTCAAAGGCTTCCTTCGTAGCCCTTCTGCCGGCAGGAAGTGTAATCAAATCTTCCACACTGTCCACATTTTCTTCCACAGGCTCTAAGTTTATACCTACAGGCTTTCCTGTCAAATGCTTAATAAACTTAATTGGCTCAGCCTCATCAAGTCCGTTGATATATTTTGTAAACACATCATATTCATTTAGTAAAAAGTAAATCTGCTCCAAATGCAGACATCACCTCGGCATTGGTAACATCTTCAAAAAGCGGAGCCGCAGTAATAACTGTTTCTCCAAGTATGGTTCTGCTTTCACTTGCTATAATTGAATTTTTCAAGTCAAGAGCTGACATTTTCCTAATATCACTGGCGGTGCAGCTTAACAATCTCTTTTTCATTTTTCTCCTATGACTATTATGGTGTCAAAAAGTATAAAAGTTTTCTTTCAAGCAGGCTTTCGCCTCTTACACTTTTTAACGCTTCTGCTGTATGGCTTAGACAATGCACATAAAGAAAGGATAGCACTCGATATGTTCTAAGTCAAGAATAGGGGAAAACTTAGATTTTGTTTGAAAAAAACATTTTGTCTAAAGTATAATCAATGATGATAGAAATAATTCGCCCATTAATCTCAATTATTATACAAATAGTCATAGACTCCTTATTCTCCATAGTTAGAAGAATAAACTCTTTTATGTCTTTGACTGTCGTTGAATTACCAAACAATTGAAATCTTCGTAATTGTTTTTACTATACTAAGATTGTGGAGGAAATATGACTGATAACAATAGCTTTATACAAACAGTGAAAATAGATGAAATACCTTGGCACAGGCTGACTACAGCTTATGGCAGAGCAACTGATTTCCGGAATATCTGAGGATTTTATCAGAAATAAAGGATATCAAGGCTATAGAGGAGGCTGGTGAGCTTCAGCTATTAATATATCTCACCAGTCTACCCTTTTGGCATTCAACACCTTTCGCCCTTATTTTTTTCTTGTGAGGATTTTTAAGGATGCCCTTATTAAAAGGCAGAGTAATAGCATAGCCGACTATCTTGTAAAGGAATTGCTTGAGCTCTTTGTAGAAGTTGCAGAAGCTGTGAATGATGGAAATATGCTTGAACACGCCGAGCCTTTGCCTCATTTTTCAGATTTACTAAAAGAAGAGTATTTATGGTCTGAAGTCTATGATGAAGAGGCGGATGAGCTCCGTTATGAAGATGACAATGTCTTCCCTGGATGACTTATTTTACAGCTTTTACTACTATTCAAAGGAAGTTCTTCTCACCTGTAAGCCTCTGCTTAGTGGCTTAGAATACGAGGACGCAGGGGTACTTTGTGGACTGCTGTAATGACCTCTATTCACAAGAAATTTATACTTAATGTTTTCAATAAAAATGGGCTGTCGCATTAAGAGTAATATACACGAAATACAGTGATAATTTGATGATAAATCTACTGTATCTTGTTGTACTTTTTCTTATTGCACAGCCCCTTTAATTTCGTCTTATTTAATTACTTTTTACTGCTTATATAACCTTCCCAGTCAAGAGTTAACTCTGTAGGGCTAACTACAAGGGCAGGAATTCCAATACTTCCGCTACCTCTTATGTCCTTAAATTCGTCCCTAGTATCTCTAAGCTTTAAAAACTGCTTCATTGAGCCAAGGCTTTCAGTTATATTGATATATTTGTACTCAATTCCGTTCTCCTCAAGTGCCTTCTTTGCTGCAACGCAGTCAGGACAAAAGGTCGGTTCCATACATCATTATCATAAATAGTCCTCCTTAAATTAGATTGTTTTACAACTTAATTGTAGCATTGTTAATAAGAAAATGCAAGTATAAATATTTTTAAATCTGCTCCAATATATACTCCTTAACCTTCTCAAGCTTTGACTTCTTCCACTCACCTGTCTCTGCCTCATCAGCAAGCGGGCACATAATAAAGAAATCAAGCCCCTCTCCTTCGACTCTGCCACTCCTTTTAGGGTTAAAGAAGTTCTCTCTCCACATCCTATCATCTGCATCCTTATATTCGGGCTTAAAATAAATCTGCTGCCTCTTATAAGCTGCAACCAGCATCTTAGCTGCAAGAGGTGCAAGGAGGTTGTATTCTTCTTCCTCCACATTTTCAAATATCCTAGGGAGCTTCTCCTTTACAACCCTCTCACACTCCCTGTCAATCCTAAGCCCAAAGGCTTCCCAAGTATAATTGTCTTTCGTAAAATTAAGCTTTATAAGCAGTCCAAACTCTGTATTAAACTGTGCCCTCTGGTAATCCGTATCGAAGATGAAGTTCCCTAGCGAATAGAAAATGATTTTCTCTCCGACCTTTTCATAATTCATTGGCACGTGCGGGTGATGGGATACCACAATGTCAGCCCCCATTTCAAGGTATTTAAGGTATCTCTTTCTTGTGTAGGGAGAAGGAAGAGAAGTAAATTCCTCACCACCGTGAACTACCATTACACACCAGCGGCAGCTTTTCTTAACTTCTTTTATTTTCTCCTCTATCATTTCCATTTCATGCCACATAAAGCAGCCAGCCTTATCTACATCCGCAGGCTTACAGCCTCTTCTGTAGCCCACGCTTATAAAGCCTATTCCACCTGCCTCATCCAGTATAAGCGGTTTTGAAGCTTCGTCTATATTCATGCCTGCTCCTATGGTTCTTGCGCCACTAAGCTTTGCAAGCCTAAGTGTCTCACTCACACCCGCCTCGCCTGCATCCATGATATGGTTATTGCAAATATTCCAGATATCTGCCCTCATCCTGTCAAGCACCTTAACTGCCTTTGGATTCATCGAATGAAGAAGCTGTCCTACACCTGTAGTATCTCCAAGTGAAGCGCTATCTATCAAAGCCCCTTCCACATTGGCTATTATGATGGCTTCCCGCTATGTAAAAATCAAAGCACTTCACTTGAAATAAGCTCTCATCATCCCATTTTCCATCCATATATTTGTCAAAACCAATGTCCCTGTAAATACGAGGGAGGTCTTATCTTTCATGCTATACTCCTTTATTATCCAATTTACTTGTTCAATTATCTTTATATTTATGGATATTTCCCATCAAACTTCTTAGGTTATGGGGTATAATTTTACATTTTTTTCAAATTATACCCTCTTAACTTGCATTTTTAAATCTACTTCCAACTCTTAAGCATTTCTGCTTCATTCTTTAATACATTCTGTTTCTCTAATACTTCAAGCAAATTCTTTCTCTGTTCATCTGAAATATAGGTGTCTCTACCATTTTCCTCCGACAGTTTACGGCATTGCCTTATGGCTATCCCTATATGCGATAAGGTCAGCTTATCTTTTTTTCTTCTTAAGCACTTCCTGCAAAAATATCCCATACAAAGCTCTCTTCATATACCCAGAAAAACGAGGCAATCCCCTGTAACACCTTAGGATTCTTCTGTATTTTACGCAAGGAATTCACATATTCTTTGGCTTTTTCTTCAACATTCTTTACATTTTCTTCTGTTATTATTTCAGAGTTTATTATAAATAAATAAGCCCTTGGATGTACCTTGCACAAAACTGCTGGGTATGTAGAGATGCCGCCAGATATTCTCACTATCTGTTTCATCTTTTATTGCAGTAATATAGTCCTCTATATTCGATACAAACCACTCTTTTACAAGCTTAGTGTTAGCTGTACCAAGTTCTGCACAGGCAGCCTTCATAAAAACAGTAGCGGCAGCCCTGCGCTCTTTTGCATCTTCGTTTCGTAAGCCCTCTAAGGCTTCATCCAATACTTCTTTTGTATATTTCATAGTATTCTCTTTTCAGGATCTATAATTTTTCTAAAAATATACCTCAGTAAATTGTTAGCTTATGTTGCCTATATGAAAGTTCACTTTCAATATAGGCAAATACAGCTAACAATTAAATAGGTTTTTATTATATTATAATCTCCATCAATGTTGCTCTTGTTTTCATTCCCATTTTTTTGATAGAATTTTCATGGCATTATCATTTCCTTCCCAAACATTTAATATTATTTCATAACAGCTCATTTTTCTTAGCCTCTTCCTTTACAAATTCAAACAGTCTCTGTCCCTACTTTTTGTCCCCTGTGCTATCTTATCCACACAGAGGTCATCTATAAAAATATTTCTATGTGGTTTCATGTTATTTGACGCCGAAGTCTCTCTAATTACACAAAAATACATATCCAATAACCATATCATCTTCATTAACTGCAACATAGACAGGTTTTTGTATTATCCTTGAAAATCTCAGTCAATTCTCTGCTTCTGTATATTTTGTTGTGCCTGAAACAAAAATATCAGGACGAATTGCGACATGTAGCTCTAATACCTGATTTAATAATTCTATTACTTTAGATATGTCTTTTTCTTTTTGCTCTTCTAATTTGCATTTTTACCTTAACCTCGCTTTTCATTTCGTTCTTAATTGCAGTTGAATTTAATGTTAGTATAATTTCAGTATTTTTGCGTTAAAAAGGCAGATATTACAACTGTAAAGTTCCGATAGTGGAAAAATACATAGCTAAAATGGTATAATGTTGGAAAGTTATAATTTGTAGAGTTGTTATAAATCAACTCAGTTGACGCTACGAATGATAACATTTCAGACTCGCTCCGGCATCCGCTTCGCTCCGCCTAATGCGCTCGCTTAGAATTTATCATTCATAGCTGATGCCTTAAATTTGTGCAAAATTAAAAACTCGAATGCCAAATTAAAGACAGCCACCACCGCCTGCCCCCTTGTGGCTGATGTGCTTGTTTGTCCCGACTTATCAATCAAACAGCCGGAACTAATAATGCCTAAGCGAGCGCATCAGGTTTTTCGTCAACAAAGCCAGATTACAACAGCATCTGCTAGAAAAACCGTAGCGAGTCTGGACATTTATTAGTGAAGGCGTCACTGAGTGTAGCAAACAAACACATTAGCTCAACAAATTAGAATTTGCGAGGTAATTATTTGAGATATATACTTTACTGCGTGGAATAAAATGAGGGTGGGAAGAATAGGGTGTCTATGAGTAACTTCAAAGAACTTTTGAAAAATTCAGGGTTTAAGAATGTTACTTCCACATAAACAGTGGAAATTTGTTTTTTTGATAGCGATGAGGACCAGTGAAAGTTGTGTCAGTAATATAAGGTATTTATTAGAAACTAACTACGATTTTTCTATTCCATTTGCCTTACTCACCAAAGAAGAGTATTTGAAGAAAGAGAAAAATTACCTGATTGGTGGAATGAGGATTTGACAAGAAGGGATATTTATTCTTTTCAAGTGATTTAGACAAAAACAAGCGTTCTTGATTTTTAGATAAAACTGTTTTTATAATGAAATAGTATATGTCGGAAAATGTGCGGTATTTTTGGGAAAAATATAATGAGTCGAATACCTGAAAAACATCCTACCATAAGAAATTGATGAAACAAGATTTTTATAAAAATTACAATCAGAAATGGTAATACATTTGAAAGGATAGCAGAAATTTTGAAAGTGAATAGTGTATATGGAGGTATTTACTTTTGATTTTAGTAAGCTATATACAAAAATACAAAGTCATGGGAGAAGAGGATGCACCAATTATTTTTAATTTGTTATCTGAAATCCATTATATTTTGAGTATTGTCCACCAAAACCAAGCATCGAATCTGTACTCAATGATTTAGGGTACTACCACCGGAGAAGAAATTAAATGATAAGTTTTATTTGGAATTTTTTAATGATAATCAGCTAGTGGCAGTGATGGATTATATCGTATCTTTCCCACAAGAGGACACCGTTTTCATAGGATTATTTATGGTGGATATTAAAGAGTCCGGGAAAGGAATAGGCAGTTCTATAATTAATGAAGCCTTAAATGTTTTTAAGAGAGAAGGATATGTAAAAGTGAGGCTTGCCTATATGAAGGGAAACCCACAAAGCAGTAGATTTTGGCAGAAATGCGGGTTTGCTGAGACAGGAATTGAAAAAGAAAATGAAATATGGAGTAACCGTGGTTTTAGAGAAAATAATTTTGAATTATAATATAAAAGGAGAAGGTTAATGACAAGAGAAAAAGAGCAGAAAAATGGTTTAGAGGTATCCCAATGCTGAACTAATAAGATGGAAGAAAAATGAATATATGTGACAAGGCAGCAAGGAGATGATGACTGAATTTTTGATGTCAGCATTAGTTGTATTTCGCTGTTAGTGATGTGTGGTAAAAATGATATTTGATTTTTATAGTAGGATTAATTAATTACATTTCTGGAGAGAATGCCGGATTATTATATTGGTATTGTATATATAGGAGTGGTTATAGTCTTTTTAGTTATAATATATCCTTTAATATCTGCTATTTTAGATAAGAATAAATATATCAAATCTGAAGCAGAAAAGATTATTAAGGCTATAGAAAAACAAGGCGAATAGAAATATAGTGAAGATTTTTATAATGATATGGAAGAAGGCTATCTTCAGTTTGACACTTTTAATTTTCAAGCTTGCAATCATCCAAGAGTTGATGTATGACATAAATGTATTACAACCTCGAGTTTGATATTTATGAATTTGCAAAAGAATATAGTGGGTGAAGAGATTGACACAGAAAGTGATACTGTAATTGAGCCTGCACTTGACTATTTTAAGAATTTGCAGATACCTAAGAGCTTAGCAAAAGAAGTCGGATCATTTTACATGGATGGCGGTAATGAGGTTTATATGAATATCATTCCGAGTGGGACGGCGAAGACGGATATTTTGATTTGAACGATGTAAGCCTTCACGGAGCTAAGACAATTTCCAAATCTAACAGAAGCAACAATTCTGACGGATGATTTTGATAAAATAAAGAAGATATTCGATGCCGCAGGTATCAAGGTGGAATTATTATAAGATAAGAGAAATAGTGAGGTAACAATGGACTATATACAAGATAGAAATAGCAATATTTTGTTTAGCTTACGATGACAGCAAGATAAAGAAAATCACATTTAGGATAATGTTTTTAACTTTGCACCTTAATAAAAATATTTCAATATACAGAATACGAAGAAAAATATATTCAGGAGAAGTTTTATTTTATGGCTGTGATTTAGATGAATGTAGTGTTATGATATTTAATAGAACAGTTTATGAAGGTGATTTTTCGGGAAAAAGCTGTTAGTTTACCAGATTACATAAAAAGAGTATCTCAAATGTAGAGTTTGAGATTTTGACAGAAGGATACTTTGATATTGTACAACTTATACAGGATGGATTTGAAGAAGGAAAAGAGCCTGTGTCAGGAATTATGTATATTTGGAATAACGGTGATATGGTATATCATATAAATTAGAATTTGTATTTTACACGCTAGTACCAGCCAATTAAATTAAGACATAACCACATTAAAAGGAGGCAACAAATGACTACAAAAATTTGCTAAGTATCTTGAAAAGCAATGTAAAGAAATAATAAACTTTTTCACTGGAACCTCTTTGGAGAGTATGTAGTTCTTTGTTTCAGGAAAAAGAGTTGGAGTAATTTATCAGGAAAAGCTCTATGTGCTTTACGCTCCTACCTTTGAAAAATGTAGAAGAAATGATTCCCTCGATTTTGAGACAGTTAATCTATTTTCTGGGAATATTATAACTTTATTGAAATCAAGGATATCGAAGATAAAGAGAAACTAAAGGACATCATAAACTATGTTTATCATAGAGTTATATTTTGCCAAAGAAATCGTAATCGATATAGGGTTTTTATTTCAAAGCTTTAGGGGCTATCCTGATAGAATATATAAACTGTATCAGGAACACATTACTTTTCTGCGGTTTTGCTTACGAGAAAAAGCTGCTAAAGGTGAACCCTCTTGATTCTGAGGGAAGAATCATAAAGCTATCGTATACAAATAATGATTTAACACAAGAAGGACAGCAAATATTACACCCATTGTATAGGAAATGGCTGGCTTATACAGACAAAAATGACGCTGATTCCCTAAAAAGAGCCGCAAATGTTAAACAATTAGAAAAAATACTACAACAAGTTAACAGAGGACACAAACATATAACCCTAAAACATTATAGTGAATATGTAAAATAATATGAATTTTGATTTTGTGAGGAATAAAAATGGATTTTATACGATGATAGAAAAAAGTAACATTGTTTTCAGTCTTCTAGGCAGCAGGGTGAATGAAATTAAATTTCATAACAAAATATTGACCTTAAAAGTCGATAGAATATTTCAATATGAAGAAAATGAAGAGAAAGAATATCCAAGCGAAATTTGTTTTAAAACTGTGATTTGGATATGTGTAGTGTAGTAATATTTAATAAAACCTTTGGGCAAAGGAAACTTTAACGGAAAGGCTATTTATTTACAAGAATTCTTAGATAAGTATACAGACTCCGAATTTGAAATAATTACTGAGGGCTATTTTTGGTAACAATACTACATATACAGGTTGGCTTTATAAAGAAGGATGCCAACCTGTATCAGCAATTATGTATATTTGGAACAGCGGAGATATGGTCTATCGTACCTATTAAATCTCTATAACTTGAACTTTATTCCCATGCTCCTCGATAAGACCTTGCAATGCCTTGGCACTTAGCCACACTGTTGCAGTATTGTCGTTCGGATGACAGCCTATCAGACCATGCCCGTCAATCATATACATCTACAAAATCCCATTTACCCATTTTTTCTTCCAGTTACTCCATCTTTTATAACTGTCAATTTTCCAGCCGTTTTTCTTTTTGACAACAACGAATAAATAGCCTGTATCACCAAGTTCTTTAGTTTCTGTCTTAAAGATAACTTCTGCTTTACGCTCATTTTTAAACTCAACTTTTGTTTCGTATGCAGATTCAATCCCTGAATATTCCGGAGGGCAGCCAAAGCTGCGGGGATTTCCACCATAAACACGCTTTTTATCCGTACAATAAGCCTCAAAAACAGGTTGGTACTGCTTGTTAAATTCCTCAAACCAGTCTTTCTCATCATCTTCGTCTTCTTCTGACTTTAGATAAATATCAGTTTCTATTTCATTCATTTTTGTTGCAAATTCCAAAACTAAGTCCGATAAAGTATTGTTTTAATTCTTTCTCGTCCATCTGCTTCTCCTTATTTTACATTCAAGCCAATCCGGTACATACCGCATAGATAGTATCCTTTTTAGATGCAATAACATACAAATTATCATTTCACAATAATCATTTGCTGATATGCGGTTATTATATTTTTTTCAAACTCTATCTCCTTAAATAACGAGCCATTATTTCGGTTTTATTAAAATCGGTTTATTCTTTTTCATTCGATAGTAATACATAATCTTTATAAAATATAAAAGTTTGAAGTTCCCTCTGTGTTGTAACTGTATATTATACTGCGTCTTGCAAATTAAGAGCGAAGAACTCTGCCGTTGCCATCAGTTCCAAAATAAATAATACTGTTTTCTTCCTTTACTTCCGTATATAAATATCCGCCTACTTTTTGTTTTCCAGACAATCTCTCCTGAGTGAATATCTCTACAAGCTCATAATAAAGGGAGAATGCATATACACTTCCAAGTCTCCGAATCTATAATTTTTACTATCATTATATATTTCCTTTACCGGCTCCGGTGACTGTCCTATTTCAACCAAGGCTGTATCCGAAACTTCAATAAGCTTTGCTATTTGGGGTATATATCCCTTGTACTTCTTTGTATTTAATATAAATCTTCCGCCATCTTCATACAGCAGAGCGTCCAAGGCAGAAAAGAATTTCTCCTGATAATAACATAAATGAGCTTTACTATGTTCCTTAAAATCCTCTGAAAACATATCCAACATAATATAGTTTGGCTTTCTTTTTTCATCAGCAGGCTGTTCCTCCGGCACAGAGCCAAATGCATCGTGTAGGACTGCGATCTTTTCTTTTATTTGATAGATACCTATTATGCCATGGTGTCTAAAATGAACACCTTCAAGTATAAGTGGATAAGCTCTTACCATATTACTGTCCTTTCATTTAATAGTACAATCATTACTGTGTGTTTCCATAATTTTAACACTAATCTTAACTAAAGTCACTATTTATATGCACAAAACGGTATTGCTATTCCCCTTATCATTTAACACCCTAAAAGGAGTAGCTACTCCGGATAAGCTTTTATTATGTCCGTTAACCCTACGACTGGTTATAACATAGAAGATAAAATTCAGTGATTTTCGAAAATCTTTTTCAATCAACCCTTTTTATTTAATTACGAAATGTGATATAATTTACTCAATGAGTAAAGGAGGTCTACTATGAAAGAAAAGACATTTCAGAATAGGATGAGAGAACTGCGGGAATCTACAGGGCTTAATAGAAAAGAGTTTTGCGAGCAATTTGATATTCCTTACAGAACGGTAACAGAATGGGAGTTAGGGCACAGAAATGCTCCCCATGTATTTAGATTTTTGGAATATTATATCCGCATGCAGGAGTTGGTGAAAGAAAAAGGATGTTGAGAAAAACATAAGATAGCGACATATGTGCGTGGAGTGACAGGTTTCAATAAATCTTAGTATAAGTAGGTGAATTTATGATTACTGGTGTTGATTATATCTTATATACGAATAAAAGCCAGGATGCTTTTACCATTAAAAGAGAGTATTCCGTTCTGGAATAATCCATACATTGTTATTGATAATGAAGATGAAACAACGGATATTTTTATTTCCCGAAATGAAGAGATGTTTCAGCTAATGGATGAAAAAGGGTTTTTATATTGATAAAGTGTCCGGGGAAGTCCCCATTTTTACTGATTTTTAATAATGGTTATTCATTAACTGTAAGCCGGATAACATTAGTACTTCCTGGAGAAATTGATGAGTCGAAATTTGCCAAGCAAGTGTACGATTGGATTAAGTCGATTCTTTAAAAATATATCAATTAATCTCTAATATTCAACCTCCTGTTTACTCCTTTACTGTCATTTTACAAAGCACAAGCTTTCTCCGTCTCATCACTGATAAATACACTGTTTTCTAAAACATCCATTATCCTGTATTTTGTAAAACCCCTTGGAAATGTGACATCAAGAAGTTCATTGTCAGATAGTCTAAGCAATTTTTTTGTTTTCCTTCCATTCGTCTGTCTTAAATACAGGTGATAAAAATAAGATATTCTTTATCAGCACTGAATTTCCTCTCATACTATGCTTTACCCGGGAAGCTTTGCAAGTTTTTTTTCATTTCCCCAGATTTTCTTTTGTAAATCCCTGTCTTTAGTAATTTCACATACCAATAAAACTTAAACTGAGATAGACCGCAGGATTAATTATATCAGCTTCTATGAAGGCATAAATCGCCTCATCCTTTATCATAAGGCTGCCTCATCTGCGGATAAGAGTAGTTAAAATCCATTTTATGATAAACACCATCTGCCTTTTCAAAGGATTCCATAAATCTCTTCCGTACTTTTTCCTCTGTAAACACAGGAGTTAAGGCATTATCCCAGCAAAGTGTATTGATTTCACTGTCATAATTAAAAAATGTAAAGCTGTTTGCCGCACAAACATCTCCACCCACCCTGCAGATAACAGGGAATTTTCCTTTTTCTGAAAGCGTAGAAATTTCTGTTATATACTCACCTGCACATTTATTCTTACTTTCTACCTTATGTATTTCTCCCGAATCAGATAATCTAAGAACTTCTCCATCTTCTCCGCAGGCAATTAAAATGTCGGAGCCTGCATCAAGCAACAAAGGATTGTTCCATTTTTTCTTTTGTACAGGAGAAAGGTATAAATGTACTCTGCTCACCCTTTATCAGGAGAATACCATAGTTTCCTCCATCATTGCTGCACCAGATAACAAATTCATCTTTTCCTCTTGCAAAGTGATTTTTGGCATTTATAGGTGCGTACTGATATGCCAGACTTCCCAGCTTAAATCCCGGAAATGTCCATTCAGAAATCTTTTCTAAGTTTATCTTCATATTATTCTACCCTGTCTCCTATCATAGTTTTGGGTCAAATTTATGATAACATACTTTTATTGTTTTTGTGTATATTTTTACTCGTTTATACTGACACTTTATTTTTACCATTTATAACAAAAAGATTTTAAATCAGCTCTTTTATTTAATTACGAAATGTGATATAATTTACTCAATGAGTAAAGAATGCTGCTATGGAAGAAAAAGACATTTCAGAATAGGATGAGAGAACTGCGAATATTATATCCTTATGTAGAAGTTGATGAAAGAAAAGTATGTTTTAAAAAATGTAAGTGAGGAGGATGCAGAAAATGAAAGACAATAGTAATATCGGTAATGAACTTATTCTATTTGAAACAGAGGATAGGGCTGTAACATTGACAGTACCAGTGAATCAAGAGATGGTTTGGCTGAGCAGAAATCAAATGGCTGAGCTATTTGATCGAGATATAAAGACTATTGGCAAGCATATCAATAATGCATTGCGGGAGGAATTGGATAATTCAACTGTCGCAAAATTTGCGACAGTTCAAAATGAGGGTGGTAGAGAGGTTGAAAGATTTATTGAGTATTATAACCTAGATGTTATCATCTCAGTCGGCTATCGTGTAAAATCTAAGCGTGGTGTGGAATTTCGTAAGTGGGCAAACTCCGTGTTAAGACAGTATATATTGAGGGGATATGCGGTGAATAATAATCGTATTGCGCAGCTTGGCGAGGTAATACAGATTATGAAGCGTACACAGAATTCTTTGGATAGTAAGCAAGTGCTTTCAGTTATTGAGAGGTACAGTACTGCCCTAGATTTGCTGGATGCTTATGACCATCAGAATATGTCCAGACCAAAAGGCAATGCAGCGACATATGTGCTTACATATGAAGAATGTATGGATATAATTGCAAGTATGAGATTTCGGTGATGAATCAGACATTTTTGGAAAAGAAAAAGACGGCTCATTTGAGGGAAGTATTGGCAATATCTATCAGTCTTTTGCAGGACAGGATTTATATCCGACTCTGGAGGAGAAGGCAGCACATTTATTATATTTTGTAACAAAGAATCATAGCTTCTTAGATGGAAATAAAAGAATTGCTGCTACAGTATTTTTGTATTTTCTTGATAGAAATGGAGTGCTATTTATTGATGGCGAGAAAACAATTGATGACCATACACTTGTAGCCCTCACAATTATGATTGCTGAATCAAAACCAGATGAGATGGAAATGATGATTACAGTTATCATGAATTGTATGAAAAAGCTTTGCTAAAGATTTTAAGCAGTTAGAAAATGCTACGCCTGCTACATCCTTCCATCAGGAAATATAATCTGTCTTACTATATGGGTATTTGCCTCATATTTCTTATCGTACTTAGAAGCCAATTTCTCAAACTCTTTGTTCTTCTTAGAGCTGCTTGTAAAAAATGCACATTGTTTGGTCTTAAGATTTAGCATAACAGGAAGTATGGTATCTGCCGTAATGGCAGCAGGGCATACTGTTTCAGCGGCAGTCTTTAGTGCGGGTGCAAATTGTAATGGCTTAAAGTCTAAGAGGTTTTTCATATTTTCAAAGCATAAATGCTGTAATTTCGACTTGCACAAATCAGGAAGTTTACTTACATTTGCAAGCTGACACACTTCTGCAGCTTCCAAATTAGGCAGGTTTGCAAGTATATCAAGGTCATTCATTTTAGGTAGATGAAACAGGTATAAGCCGGTAATCGTCTTATTTCCATAAAGTTCAGACAAATCCCCGGTATTACCGCCTGAAATCGCCAGATTTTTAAGCCTTGGCAGCTCATTTACAAATGAATATGAATCTGGGGTAATCCCGTGTAATTTCAGGCTTTGTAACTGCTTTAACTCTGAAATTGCTCTCTATATTTTTTTTACACTTATGTAAACCTAAGACTTTTAATTCGGTAAACCTTGTTAAAGGCTTCAAATCAAAGGATTTGGCTGCAATATCCAAGTCAAGGCTTTCTAAAGAAGCAGGAATTTTAACAAGGAAATCCTTATCCTCTATCTTAGGTGTTTCACACATAGATGCCTGAGTGCAGGCAGTTGATAAATTGCATCAATCCCCAATATCCCCGAGGAAGCTTCTACAGATAATTTTCTTACTTTATCCATAACTTTAAGAAGGCTTAAATCACAGCTTCCATATGTGTAAATACGAAGTTCAGTGTGCGGATATTTAGCAAAATATTCCTCATTTAGCCTTTGCAGGGTAGATACATCTAAAGGAAGTGTATCTGTCTGTAAAGTATCTGCACCACCATTTCTAACGATTTGCTTTATTTCACCAGTTGTTAGCTTTCCTCTAAAATCAATTCTATCTTCTGAAAACAAAACTCCCATCACATCTACCCCTGTCTCCTATTTGTATTGTTATAAAATAACTTAGCCCTCTCCTTTGAAAGCAACCCCTTATCCACGAGCCTGTTTACAAAATTTACTTCATATCTTTCAAAATCCTCTGCACAACCCACATTTTCAGCAAGAAGTAATAGAGCAGCCTCTATCGTTTCTGATTGTAAATTATTCTAAGCTCTTTTTCTATGTATTCACATAAGCTGTCCAAAACCTCATAGTTTTCCTTGTCCGCTTTTTCAAAATCAGCGTTCCAATCTATTGATTCAAGTTTTGTTTTTTAAATAAAGTATATCAGTATTATCCATATTTTCACTCTTCATCATAAATAGGTGGAAGACTTACATACCTCTCCTCAATCTTTACCCTCGCATAAAGTATTCCATCCTGATAGAAATATCCTCAAACGGAGGATATTTATCCAAATCTTTTAATACTTCATCAGGAATACTTCTAAAATTATAATCCTCAAAGCCCCTGCGCCAATCAGTTTCCTTTTGTCCTGACTGCTTTAATTTCTTTTTCATATTTCCTATAAAAATTCTTCCGGCTCTTTTTCATATATTTCTGTATCTTCCTCATCCAATACATAATATCTGTCATAGCCTGCTACCCATGAAATATGCACACAGAGCAAATGTTTTTCAATCTCCGGACAATATCCCACCATAAAGAATTTATCTTTGTCGATTCTTTTATTTTCTATGGTTATATTCTGTATTATATTATTCATATTTATAGTAGTCCCTCATACCGATACCAAGTGTATCCCAATGTTTTTCTTCATCATTCTCACGCCACAATCCCTATACTTACATTTAGAAAAGAATAACAAAATCCTGCCTCGCTATCATCAACTTCCCTGTCATGTTCTGTAATTATCTCAATCAATTCATCTGCATCTGTTTCAAAAACTGATATACCATAGATATACGGTCTGAGAATACCCTCAATTCCTGCAAGAAACTCAATGAATTCCAGTTTACCATCTTTATCAAAAATCGAGTCCTAATTCACTATTAAAATAAAAATGCCTGTAAGACTCTCCCCCATAATTCTCAAAAATTCTATCCGGTTTCCCAAGCAGTTCCTGCACTTTATCTGCTTTCATTCCAAGTAAAAATTTCTTTGTCATCAAAGCTTTATCTTCTCAAGTGGAAATACTTCAGCTCTCATTCTGCTTCCTCCTATACTATCTCGCAAAGCTCGTGCAAATTTTTTTGATTATATGTTGGCTTAAGATTGGTATCATTTACATCTTCCTTAGGGTTGTACTCAACAGGTGTCAATGCCTGCATTAACACCACCCTGTATATCACTTGTAAGCGAACTCTATAATAACCGCCCTGACTTACATCATCTATTCCTGCCTCAGCTATTACCCTCTCAAAAATGAATGCTAGGCTTTTCATAGCCAACTTCCTCTGATATAAAAAAATATTGTCAGCTATTTTATCAAGACCTGAACGCTCTAACTTCTTTTTCTGTGCAATGGCAGTCCCATTGGTCACAATGATAATTTGATACTCTTCTTCTGAGCCTTTATTATATCAAGGGCATCATCATTAAATACTATAGTATCTCCGAGGGCAAGCTGATATGCCTTGTTAAATTCAGAGGCAGCATCAGTCCTTATTCCTCTTTTTAAGAAGAATTCCTCGAATCTCTCCACTAGAATCCTCTCCTTTTCCATCTCGCCACATTCCAAGAGTTTCCAGTATTTCTTGTTTATTTGGATATAGCAGGATAGCATTTCATCTGTACACTCACCGAGGTTAAACTTCTCAAACAAAGTCCTTATCGCCCTCTTCTCTGCTTTCTCAAAAGTTAAGTATGGTGCCATCTATATCCCACAGCAAATATTTATATTTTTGACATAGCTTACTCCATTTAATTGATGTATTTAGGATAAATGTTTACCTTTGTAACTCAGCTACTTACTTTCATATCTTTTATAAGATAATAAGTATCCTTAAACCTAAGATGCCATATTTTCTTTTATCAGCCGTAATTTCCTCGTATATATCATCTAAACTATGTGCCGGTGCCAACATCCCCAAAACATAGTCCTCCGGTATAAACTCCCCTATTTTGTAAAGCTTATCAAGTAAAAGCCCCAAATCCTTGTGATTAAACCAACAGTCAGTATCAAGCGCATATTTTGTGTTACACATCTTGCAGGCAATTTCGCTGTTAAAAAAAGTCTTCCATGGTTGGCTTTTTCCTTTTTGCAAAGAGCCTAGTGCAGGCAAGGTGATATTCTATCTTTCGAGGACTCACATCAACATCTGAAACAAAAATCACTCCGTACTCATTTTCGAATTTAACCGCTAGTACATCTCCAACCTTAAAATACGGCTCCTTCTTTATTTTTGTCTTTGGAACTTTAAGAGGCTTTGGATTCTCACTTTGTAACTGAACAGCCAGTTTATCAAGCACCTTCTGTCTTTGCTTTTTTGCCTTGCTGTCGATTTCAAGCCAGAACTCATCTGCACCTTTTTCTATTATCTTAAGAGCTTTATTTTTATTTCCTCAGGTAAATGCCCTATCTTCCACAAAGAATAAGCAAAGGCTGTCCAATAAATCTCTGTATAAAAATCCGTCTGTGCAAAAATTCTTCTCATCATTTAAAACATCTTCGATTATCTTCTCGACATCTTCTCCATTTTTATATCTATCTCACGACTGTATTGTAAATATCGTAACCGTCATCACTGTCAATTATCTTTACCCCGTCTATTGCCATAATAGCCTCCTATTTACTCAGAAATCTTAGTGAGTTTTATCTTCATAACAGCTCCCCTACACCTCAATCACAGTTATCTCATGCTTTATAAAAGGCAGATATTTCTCCAAAACATCTGAAGTTTTAAGCTTCATATAACTTGTTGTAGTGCTGTCAGTACAGCCATACCACTCATTTTCAAGAACCTCTTTGTCAAATACAATCCTCACCTTATTTTCTGTGTCCATAATGCTGCTAAGCACCGTTGTAGCCCCAATCTTCGTGCCAAGCATACTAAAGAGCAGATCTTCCGTGGCAAATGAAACCCTTGAGATTCCAAGTGCAGAGCTAAAATCCTTAGTTACAAAAGGCTTACCGTCAAGGGTTACAAATAAATAAAAATTAGTCTGCTGCCTATTGCATAAAAACAGGGTTTTAACTGTCTTCATGTCAAGTCTCTCATTGATTAGAACGCAGTCCTCCATTGTGATAGCAGGGTCATTGTCCACCCTCTCAAAGGAAATATCAAGATGAGCCAAAGTCTCATAAATCTTTTGCTGAAGCTCACTCTGAAAATTCTCCGGCGCCTTGGTTTTTACTTCACTCACATAAAACATAATCCATCTCCTATATTATCACACAATGCTGTAGTAGTACTGTATCATATTTTTAAAATGATATGTGAGAAGTTACAAGATAAAATTATCTAAGGAACAAGTATTTCCTGCTTTACACTTTTTTCAAAAATCTTATTCCGGTTATAATTTAGTTATTTTTGTGTTTTTACACTACCTTCATAGAAAAAGGAGGAAATAATATAGTATAATGCTTGAAACAAAGGGGCTTACCAAAAGTACAAACATCAAACAGCCCTTAACAATGTATCTATTCAGGTGGAAAAAGGCAGTGTATACGGTCTGCTTGGTCCAAACGGAGCCGGTAAGTCCACACTCTTAAAGCTGATAACGAGGATGATTCCTAAAAGCTCTGGCAGTATTTTCTTTGAAGGGCACGAGCTAAATACTAACGATTTACTTAAAATAGGTGCTATAATCGAAGCCCCTGCAATTTACCTAAACTTAACTGCTTACGAGAATTTGGAGGTTCTTACTACCCTGCTAAACATTGATAAATCAAGGATTAACGAGGTTCTTAATCTGGTCGGCTTAGAAAAATAACAGTAAGAAACCGGCAAAGGAATTTTCTTTAGGAATGAAGCAAAGGCTTGGTATCGCTATGGCACTAATAAACTCCCCATCCCTTCTCATCCTGGATGAGCCTACCAACGGACTTGACCCCCTTGGCATACAGGAGCTTAGAGAACTCATCAAATCTTTAGCCGGGCAGGGAATTACAATCATTTTATCAAGCCATATTTTGAGTGAAGTCTGGCAGGTAGCAGACAGAATCGGAATAATCAACAAAGGTCATCTAAGTTATGAGGGCGAGAATCATACAGACAGCAACACCTTAGAAGCTTTATTTATGGAAATTATAAAAAGGATGTGAGTAATAATGATTAATATGATTAAAGCGGAATTTATCAAGGAAAAAAAGAGGGGCAAATTCAAAGCTTATATTCATTGTACCTGTGGTGTTTGTAGTATTTAACTTGCTTATGGTGAGCCTTATGGGGCAAAGCTCTGCCGGTAAAAGTTATATCTTAGCTACATCATTTAACTGGTATCCTGTTATGATTCTGCCAATTGTCCTAAGCCTTTTTAGCTGTAAATATTATGGCTAAAAGAGAAGCCTGAACATCTTGGAAGAGATAACAGCCTGAATCTTAGCATAGGAAAAGATGATAATAGCTAAGAATATCGTAGTTTTTTCAGAGCTTTTTGCCATACTTTTTATCTCATCTTTGCTCATATTTTTTTTAGGGAAGATGATACTTGGCGAAACAATCTTCATTCACACGCTTATTATAGCTACACTTTGTCTATTTGTTGGAAGCCTGCCCATTGCCACCTTATCGCTCCTTATATACAGGCTGTTTAACAAAAGGCTTCCCGTTATTATAATCAACTTTCTGTTCACCTTTCCATCTGCGGTAATTGCAGTTACTAACTACTGGGAGTTCTTTCCCTGGGCTTACAACCTTCGTATACTAAGCCCTATTATAGGAGTGCATCCAAACGGCACCTTCCTTAACCCAGATTCTCCTATGATGGAAATAGGATCGGTTTACACAGGTTTATTAATCAGCGTTGCTGTTTGGCTGGTCACAGATATATTGATTTTGATTAAAGAAAGAAGAAAAATTCATGCTTAATATTTTAGTCTCCTACTTTAAGAGAACCAAAAGGACTCCTGTCAGGGTGGTGGTATTTCTCTGTCCCCTGCTGTTTTCCTTTATTTTCACCGCCTACCTGCAGACCTCTGCCCTGCTAAAAGGAAAGGAAATCACATCATTTTATGCTGTATTTACCATACTTGCCTGCTTTTCAATCAGTTTTTTTGTACCAATGCTATATGACATTGACAAAAAGGCAGGAAACTATGCCAACGACTTAAGGTGCGGTATAGGAAGGATTAAGCTATTTCTTACCAGATTTCTCTTTATCCTCCTACTTATAGCAGCAATCGAGCTAGTTGCTACCCTGCCCCTTTTGACATTTTTATTACTTAGGGGTATAACTGTTTCAGGCATCCATTTTATCCTGTGTGCGAGCATTTGTCCGGTAACCTTTATGTGCCTTATCCCCATTTATCAGTTCGTTAGCCTCAAATACAGCTACTCCGGAAGCATACTTGTGGGAGCCATTTCTACACTCACAGCCATTCTTCTTGGAACAACAGACTTGGGAGCGGGTATCTGGTATTTTTGCCCCTTTGTCTATCCTGTTAAGCTGATTTTTGGGTATATAAGGAGGCAATTTACACCGACAGAGGTACTGCTTTTTCTTGCCTTAGCCCTTTTTATAGCCTTAGTGGCTTTACCTCTGCTTTGTTTTTGGTATAATAATTGGGACGGCACTACTAAGATGGAGGAATGAGATGAGACTTCTGATAATTGATGATGATAAGGATTTGCTAAAGCTCCTTAAGCTGACTTTTGAAAAGGAATATGAAGTTGATACCGCTCCCCTGGCAAAGTCTGTGAAGCCTGAAGTGCTTGGTAAGTATGACCTTATTATTCTTGATGTTATGATGGAGGAAATGAGCGGCTTTGACTTCCTTGCAAAATACAGGAGCCTTGTAGACGCCCCCATTATCCTGCTTACAGCAAAGGATTTTGAAAAGGATAAGCTTGAGGGGCTTGCCCTGGGCGCAGATGATTACCTTACCAAGCCTTTTTCGCTGGCTGAAATCAGAGCAAGGATAGCCGCCCATATAAGGCGTGAAAAGAGGGAAAGACACTCAAGGCTGGTGGATTATCCAATATCCTGCGATTTGCTTTCTAAGAAAATCTTTTGCGGCGATATGGTAGTTGAGCTTACAAACAGCGAATATGAAATCTGCGAGCTCCTCTTAAAGAATAGAAACTCTGTATTTTCAAAAGAGAAAATCTATACTACAATTTATGGTTATGATGCAGAGGGCGACAGCTCTACTACCATAACCGAGAGAGTCAAGCTGATAAGAAGTAAATTTGGTAAATATAATATAGATCCGATTAAAAACTATATGAGGGAGTGGGTTATCAATGGGAAATAAAAGAAGTTTAACGTATTTAGTATGGAAATATGCAGCTCTTGAGCTTGCCTATACCTTTGGAGTCATTATACTTTTCTTTGCAGGGCTTAGTTTACTTGCAGTTAACGGCATCATCTATCCTGCCGACTATGCAAGTTCAAATGCCTCCATCATCGAAAAAGAGTTTAACGGGGGCAGCCTGAATGTGAGTGATATCCCGTTTTATTATGATTATCTGTATATGGAAAATGGCAGAGTAATACAGGATACCATAGGAGATAATTATAAGGCAGAGGTAGAAATGGCCTTAAAAACAGGCTCCTCAGCCACCAATACGATAATAGGAGCCAAGTATTTTAAGGCTTATACAAAGGGCGGTAAAACTCTGGTAATAAAATACCGTGTCAGTGCAATATTTGCAATCAAAAGCCTGTACAAGCTTGTGAACAATTTTGAAAGCCTCTACATCCTTATCACCCTGTTTATATGGATGGTTGGATTTGTACTGCTAATTATAAGGCTGTCAAAGCTGTTGAGAAGAGAAATTAAAAAGATTGCCTCTGCCAATGAAAATATTAAAAAGATGGATCTAGATTACACGAGGGAGTCCTCTAAATACAGGGAAATAGACGGTGTGCTGACCTCCATTGATGTACTTGCAAATAATCTGAAAGCCTCACTTAACAGACAGTGGGATATACAAAATGCTCAAAAAGAGCTGATAGACTCAGTTGTCCATGACATCCGCACCCCTATCACCCTAATAAAGGGCAATTTTGAGCTTTTACAGGAGGAAAACCCTGACCTTTCATCTGAGAGATTTGCAGATATTACAAATGGTATGACAAGGCTTGAAAGCTATATTCGTAAGCTAACGAACTTTTCATATCTAATAGAGGGTAAGAAGGATACAGTAAGCGAGAGTGTTATTGATTACTGGATAGATGTAATTTCAGCCATATGCAGGGCAAATGAGTTTAATGTGAATATAGCGCAAAGGAACTCTTCAGAGGTAAAGCTTGATAAGGAAGCAATAGCCGTAGCTTTGCAAAACATTGTAAACAACTCTGTCGAACATTCCTCAAAGGGTACTGAAATATCAGTTGCATTTAACGACACTGTAACTCAGTTTGAAATAGTTATAAGGGATGAAGGAAACGGCTTTGATGAGAGTCTAATCCCTGTACTTACCGAAAAATTCATATCAAGCAAGGAGACTGATGAGACTTCAAAACACGGTATCGGTCTGTCAATCGTAAAAAGGATAGTTACTGCAAATGATGGAGATTTGTACTTAAAGAATTATTCAGATACAAAAAGCGGCGCAGAGGTAAAAATGGTTTTTAGGAAAAATCTCAGTTAACAGGACGAAGAGGGCCACCGGCTAAGAGGTGCCCTCTTCGTTTTTATATACAAAATGCAGCATAAAGTGGAACTATCTTTTTTCCATCTTCAAAAGCAAAATTTTTCGCAGAAAGCTTGATGGCATATTCAGGCTTATAGGTATCCATATACATTTTCAGGCTCTTAGCCCTTGTATTATCCGCAGACTTTACTTCAACGGGAATGAGTTTTCCTTCCCTTTGTATGATAAAGTCAACTTCCGCCCCACGCTCGGATTCCCAGTAATATGTCTTGTATTCATTTATTAAGAGCTGTATATTGACATAATTTTCAGCCATACCACCCTTTAAAAATCATCTAACTCATCCGACATATACAAGATATCACTCGCCTGTAAGTCCTTTTTGGCACACAGCAAGCCTGTATCCGATACATAAATCTTAAAAGAATCAATATCACGATAATTCTCCAGTGGCTTTTTTATCTGCTCTACCTTATACACCTGTGATGCGATTCCTGACAAGCACAGCCACTCTATAGCATTTTCAAATTCAGCAGCTCTGCCTCCCTTTTTAATAAAGCTTTATACTGAAATCTGGTATTTTTCTTTGATAACTGAACAGTTATATTGTCATATGTAGTCTTGTTTTCTTTGATTTCATTAAGATTATTGTATTTGCTCATATCATTTAAATAACTTGCAAGCAGGGTTTCCTGAGTGTGTCTTATAAGAATATAATCCTTTTGTCCCCACATATTGGAGTACACATTCGGGCATACCTCCCACAACCAGATATTGCCTGTATAGTCCCATCGCGGCATCGTGTAAGGCTGATGGCATTGCTTTATCCTCATCAAAGCATTTTTGATTTGTTCAACAAGTTCATCCTCACTGAGCGCAAGCATAAACTCTTCAATATCCATTGGATAAAGCGTTTTTAGGTCAACTTTTCCTACAGGGAACGAAAAACTTCTCTCTATTTACCGCAACTCCAAGCAGGCTTCCTGCTACAATGATATGGTATTCAGGGCATCCTCACAAAAATATTTAAGTGAAGTTAACGCCCTCTCACAAAGCTGTACCTCATCAAAGACAATCAAAGTCTTTTTCCTTTACAATAGTCTGACCTGAAATATGTGATAAATATCGGAATAAGATAATCAGGCGCTATATTTTCTTCGAAGGTTTCACTTAGCTTTTGGATTGGTTTCAAAATTAAAATACACAACATTTTCATAGCAATTTCTTCCAAATTCAAGGATAGAGTAAGTTTTACCAACCTGCCTTGCTCCCTGTAAAAATAAGCGGTTTACGATGCGGATGTCTTTCCAATTCTAAAAATAATTCATAATTTTTCTATCCATAACCACCCTCCGTATATTTGTTGATTTAAGTATAGCAAATATTCTGTAAAATTAAAGGTTTTTGTGCAAAATTTACACTCAAATTACATGAATATTTTACTAAAACTTACACTAACCGACAGGAACCTGTTCTAGGTCAACAAAATTCTCTCCTCTTATACTATATCACCTTTAGTCATATTGACTTTTTATCAATAAGTTAGATTTATCTAACTATTATATTGCATTTTTCTATCCCTTTGCTAGACTAAATTTTTGCACTTTTAACAAAGAGAAAGGAAGACAGTAAAATGAAAGTCAGAAAAATCTACCAAAGCACTATCAATATTTCTTTGTATTATTCTTGGTGATTTCTATCTTTCCTATGAATCTATTTGCAAAAAAACAGATTCCTCTTATTTGGATAAGATAGAAAAATCACTGCAAAAAGTCCCAAGCGTCTAAAGAGGTCGAATTCATAGTCACCCTGAAGGCAGAGGCAGACTTAACTAAAGTAAAAGCCCAAAGATGTCGTGGATACCCTAAGGGATACAAGTGAAAAGCCGTGAAAGCCTTATTTCATTTATTGAACGAAAAAGTAAAAAGACGGAGACATCTCCGAGTACAATCTCATTCTTCATTATAAACAGTATCTACATCAAAGGAAAGGGCAGAACTCATAGAGAAAAATCGCCCGTAGGAGTGATGTAGAAAGCATTCGCTTAAATCATACCATCGTTTCTGATAAAGAAGAAATTGTAAAAAGAAAAAGCAGTCTATCTGAAGTCACTTCTTATGTTCCTTGGAATCTTGAATCTATTCAGGCAGACCGCGTGACAAAGACCGGCAAAAGAATATTGTAGTCGGTATTATTGATTCCGGTGTAAATGCAAATCACCCTGAACTTCAAAATGCCCTACTTCCGGGAGGTTTCTGAAAGACTTTGTTGAACCTTCGAATACTGAGCCAAAAGATGAAACCGGGCATGGTACCCATGTTGCAGGCACCATTTTAGGACGAACCATAGGTATAGCAAAGGATGCAAAGCTCGTCGTTGCCAGAGTATTTAACAAAGAAGGAGAGGCAAGCGATGAGGGACTTCTTGCCGCAGGACAATGGATACTTGAGAAAAACCTCAGGGTAGTTAACAACTCCTGGGGGAGGCAACAGAGATGACAGCTTTTACGATGACATTATTAAGAAATGGAAGGCAGCAGGAATAGTTCCTATTTTCTCCTCAGGCAATACCGGAGAGTACAATGCAGGTGGTGAGGGCTCCATCGGAAGTCCCGGCTCTTTGGAAGACTCATTCTCAGTAGGAGCATTGACCAAAGATGACAAATTGGCTAAATTTTCTCTCAGAGGACCATCCAAACACACCAACAAATTTAAGCCTGAGATTTTCCGCACCCTGGAGTAAATATCCTCTCTGCTGACTACAAGGGAGGCTATGTGCTTAAAACAGGAACCTCTATGGCTGCGCTCACTGTTACAGGAGCAGTTGCCCTTATCTTAGAGGCAAACAAGAATCTTAGTGTGGATAAGGTTGAGGACATCCTTAAATCAACCGCCACTCCGCTAACTGACGACCATTACATAAATTCGCCAAATATGGGCTATGGTTACGGCAAACTGAATGTATTTAAGGCTGTGGAAGCAGCTCTTGGAAAGGATGTAGACAAGTTCGCTACATTTACAGGACAAACCCTCATTCCGGGAACAGACAATGTCCTCCCTGCTATCGAAGCGACAACACCTAAGAAGCTGTATAACGCCTACGACTTTGAGTTTGAAGCTAAGGTTTCAGACAATGTAGGCGTTAAGAGCGTGACTCTTTACTACAAATCACGCGTGGCTGAGACATTTACATCAAAAAGCTTTGAACTCTACTCAGGTAATAAAAAGAGTGGAACCTATACCGTTACCATCCATCCTTCTGATTTACCGGTGGGAAATGCAAGCTACTACATCGAGGCTGTCGACTACTCCGGTAATAAATATAAGACCGATACCATCCAAGCTACTGTTGAAACAGGCATAAAGCCGGGATATTTCAATGATTTTGAGAATGGTGCAGACGGCTTTGTCTTTGGTGGAAAGACTCCTATGTGGGAGGTCGGAGTGCCAACCTATGGACCAACATCAGCGCCAAGTGGCTCAAATGTTGTAGGCACAAGGCTTAAAGGCAAATATGATGGTCTTATTAACTCTTTACTTATCAGCCCTCCTATTGACCTAAGCGATGTAAACACCGATGTAGACCTAAGCTTTAAGGACTGGTCAGAGCTTGACAACTACATGGGTGGCTTTGAAGATACTGCTGAGGTTTGGATAGGTGAACTAAATAGCAACGATTCCTCGGTAGAGAAGATTTCATACCCTAAGGAGCCTGCACTTATTAACCGCTACAGCAAGCGTTCCTGGGAAGAGCGCCATATCGACCTCTCTCCTTACAAGGGCAAAAAAATCATTGTAATGTTTGCCCTCAGGTGGTCAGGCTACAGCAAGAGAGATGCCGCAGGCTACTATATAGATGATTTCAAGCTTGAAGCACTTTCAGGCAAGGCACCTCTTCCTCCAAGTAAAGGACTTTCCGCCGAGAACTTTGTTGGTTCAGGAAAGGTGAGGGTTAATTTTGAAAAGATAAATGATCCTGCCATTACAAAATATGCCCTTTACCGCTCCAAAACCATAGATGGCAATTATGAAAAGGTAAAAGAACAAAAGCTCTCTGCTTATGCCTCCCATATCGAGGATATCCCTCTTCCACAGGAAGGCAGCTACTATTATAAGGTTGCATCGATTAAAGGGAAGTGTAGAAAGTGCACTTAGCGAGGCTGTTTCGTAACATTTACAAAGGGTGATAAGTTCATGTTCTACGACTTTGAAAGCGGTGAGCAGGGTTGGACTTCTTCTTCCGATGTAAAATGGGAAAGAGGACAGATAAACCATCAGATTATTCTGAAAGTCCATCACCCTATTCATTAAAAACAAAGAATCCTAATAGCCCTAATGTCTTTATGACAGGGCTTAACATAGACATAATAAATAATTCAACTTACGAATTGGTTTCACCTGTAATTAACTTATCTAACATAAAAAGCCAATCTCTATTATCAGAATTGGTATAAAATAGGTAGTGAGGATACCGATAGCTATGAAATTTGGTTTAAGACTGCTGAAAGTGAGTGGGAAAAAGCCTTCAACTTAAATGACAATATAGATAATAGAAACATCAACGGTCATCAGAGAAGAAGCTCTGCTTGGATTCTGGATGGAATTGAGATAGAGCCTAAGTTCTTAAAAGACTCATTTCAGATGAAATTTGTACTTAAATCAGGTAACAACTATTCCAGAGCAGGTTGGTACATTGACGATGTAGCTATTTTCAACACAGCTAATGTGGCAGAAACATCTACCACTAATGAGTTACAGGCTATAAACGAAAAAGCTTCAACAACCACTAATACGGCAAACGCTATAAACGAAGAAGCAGCCTACAATGCCGGCGGTGAGTATGCCTCTGATGAAACTATTAAAAACCCTGAGACTATTACTCCTATAGATACATCAGGAGAGAAATTCACCCTGCTTGGAACAAAGTTATACGAGGTGGGTGAAGATGCACCTGCCTCCTCTACCATCCCTTCTGCTGCCATAGTGAAGATACTTGAGACCAACACCTATGTAAGAAGCGAGGCAGGAAGCGGAAGGTTCTTAATTAAGCATCCTGCTGGCACTTACACAGTGGTCGCATATAACGAGAATTATAAGTCTAAGCCTGTTAAAATCACCCTTAAAGAGGGAGAGGAGCTTAAGCAGGACATCCTTATGGCTTCGCTTGAGACCTATGGCTTATCCTTTGATATCAAGGATACAAGCGGTAACAGCGTAAAGGGTGATGTGAAGATATATGAAAAGGGAAGCAATATTCCTAAATACATTTCATCCTCTAAATCAACTGTAATACTTACAAATATTCCTGAGGGTGAGTATAAGGTTATCGTCCTTGCGGCAGGCTATAAGACCTACGAGCAGACGATATCCATAAAGGACAATACCTCTCTTCCTACCATCGTACTTACAAAGCTTTCTACAGACGGTGAAAAGAAAGAGATAGCAAATGATGGTGGAGACTTCGCTAATGCAAAGATTCTGGCACCTCTTAAAAATGGTGGCAGCGTTGCTGTAAAAATATCATTTTGATGAAGAAGTCATCCTTAAAAAGCTTCGTATAGGGACTAAAAAAGGCAACTGCAGAAAGTATAGTAGGAAAATCCTTTCACATATAGCATTTATGGTGAAAATGATAAAGATGGTTATCCGGGAAACATTCTTCTTGGGCCTGTTACGACCACTGTAGCAGCTGACAACAATTTTACCGACATAGTCATCCCTGATTTATTTGTAAAAGGAGATATCTATGTAGCCTACACTCAGGTTGGTGAGGGCGATACTGTACCTAGAATAGCAGTTGATGAAAGTACAAGGGAGACGGTAAGATATTTAGGGCTTATAAATGGTGCTTGGTATGAAGCAGGCGAGCTTAGCATGTATATGGTGAGGATAGAAACTGAAGAAGTTTCATCTGCTAAACAGCCTGAAACTCCACCTGTTACACCTCCAACTCCTTCAATCCCTTCAACTCCACCCGCTCCTTCTTACAATCCCGGCTATTCTTTCATTCCACCTGTGAGTGTAGCTCCTAGTGGGGAGAAGGCAGGAGAAAAATAAAGACGATAAAAGCTGTAAACAAATTAAAGGAAATGGAGGATAAACTTGAAAAGCAGATTTCCACATTGATGAAAAAGTCTACTCCTCTTGGTGCCTTTGATAAGAGACTTAAGGTTCTGGAAAAAATTGAAAAGAAGCTAAAAGCCCTTGAAAATATCGTAAAGAAGCTTAATGCCCTTGACAAAAAGGCAAAGAAGAAGGACATAAAAACCTTCATAAAGAAGGCGTATAAGAAACTTAAGATTAATCTTGGTTCATTTAAGGTTACTAAAGATATTGAACACATCAAAAATCAGTATCAAAGGACTAAAAGAAGGGAAAGAGATTATGAGGTATTCTTTAGGAAGATGAAGGACAAGATAAAAATCATTATCCTCGGAAAAGGGCGGATATAAGGGAAGTTATACAAAAAAGTGTAAAGTATTAAGAAGTAAGCAAGGTAAGCACTGACCCTTTATAATTACAGTAATGTTCACGCATTTTACCAAGTAAAAGTTACTATAGTGCCTGTCCTAATTTCACTAAGTTGCTTTACAAGCAAAGAATTTGAGATAAACTGCCAATAAAAAGAACAGGGGCTAACGGTCAAACGTCAGGCCCCTGTTCTTTTCATTGAATACTACTTCGTGATACTGTTCGCCTTACAGCACCTCTTTTTTTAGAGTTAATTTTTAAGTGATACTGTCTGCATTTACATTACCTCTTGTTTAACGTGTGTACATATTTTAGCCTATTACATATTCATTAGACTGCAGCACACATCTTACAAGCCTTGAGACACAGGCCTCAAGGTCTGCCTTCTTAAGACTTCCTGAGGCAAGTTCTGTGGAAAGATTTACCTGGTCATTTTCACAGCCCGGCATAACCACATCATTTCCCGCCCTCATACAGCCTGCTGCAGTACAATCAGGTCCATTGTGGGTGGTGGTCCAGTCTGTCATTATCATTCCCATAAAGCCAAATTCATTTCTGGCAGCATTGGTACAAAGGTCGTAGTTGTTGGCAGCGTGGATACCATTAATCTTGTTGTAGGATGTCATAATGGCCATAGGCTGTGCCTCTTTGATGGCGATTTCAAAGCCCTTTAAGTAGATTTCTCGAAGAGCCCTTTCTGAAAGTATGCTGTCACAGCCCATACGGTTATCTTCATTGTTGTTGCAGGCAAAATGCTTTATGGTAGTTCCACAGCCCTTTACAGACTGCACTCCTTCTGTCATGGCAGCAGCTATCTTACCGGTAATGAACGGATCTTCTGAATAATACTCAAAGTTTCTGCCACAAAGCGGATTCCTCTGGATATTCATGCCCGGTGCAAGCCAAAGAGTCACGCCAAGCTCTACCATTTCTTTTGCTACGTGGCACCCAACCTTTTTTACAACCTCTTCATCCCAAGTCTGTGCTAGTACAGTGCCCACAGGGAATGCAGTGCAGTACTGGAAATATTGCTCTCCTTCGGTTTTGTCCGCATCAGGAACCAAAATTCCACCTTCAGGCTGAACATAAATGAAATAGGAACCATTTTCCCATCACGCACAAAATAATACCTGTTAAGTCTTAGTCCTGCAGGACCATCAGCCAGCACAATTCCTGCTATTCCCTTATCCTCTGCGCAGAATGAAGTTTCTGCCGCTGAGCCCGGAACACTGATTCCAGCAGAACCAAGTGCTGATTCTTCCTGTGCCCTTCCCGGATCTCCTGTAGCAAGCTTCTTTAGCTGTTCTTCAGTAAGAGATTTGACTATTTCCATCTCTTTTACTGCCGCAAGCTCTTCATTGCTAAGATATTTTATCTCTTTTACTGCTATGCTTTCAGCCTTTACACTAACTACAGGCAGAGTGCCTGCTAATCGCTTTATTTCTGCCCTTCTTCCCTCTACTAGCTTAGAGTCAACCTTATATTCTTCTAGAGGTTCCTCAGGCTTACATATATGCATTGTTCTTTCAGTTATTACATCTTCATCTAACTCCATTAGAGCCTCACAAGAAGAGCTTTCCAAAGAATTACCTACATAGAAAGCGTATAATCCCTTCTCCAGATACCAGCCTGACTCATTCTCGCTGTAAGAAGTAAGCCTTTCAAATGGTACATCCAGTGAGAGGCATATTTCCTCTCCCGGAGAGCAGCTTCGTCTTCTTAAATGCAACCAGCCTTCTTCTTTCTTTTGCAAGTTTTTCATCCGGGCAGGCTGCATAGACCTGAATTACCTCACGCCCTGCTACCTTGCCTGTGTTTTTAACATTTACATCAAGTATAACTCCTCTTCCCTTATCTTCCTGAATACCCTTAAATTCAAGGGAAAATTCGGTATAAGAAAGTCCAAAACCATAACCGTAGCGTACAGGTATGCCAAAGCTGTCAAAAATACCTGTAGCCTACATATTCCTTCGTTATAATATTCTTCATCTACATTTCCGTTATTATGCGAAAACTCGTTAGCATTAGGATAGTCCTCATACTTATAGGCCGAGGTTGCAGTAAGCTTTCCCGATGGATTAACAGCGCCTGATACTATGTCAGCAAGTGCATTGCCTCCCTCCATGCCTGCCTGTCCGAGGTTTATGATTCCGTATATATTAGGATGTTTATCAAGAGGGGATACATCCATGACTCCTCCCGCATTTAGCACAACCACTACCTTCTCATACAGGCCACAGATGGCAGAGATTTCTTTTTCCTCTGCATCCGTAAGCTGGAAATCACCCTTCTTATTGTGGCGGTCCGCACCTTCTCCAGCTATACGGCTGATAACATAGATAGCGGTATCAGTGTCTGTCTTTGTAATCTCCTGCTTGTTTTCAGGTAGTGTAAATGGATTGGTTGAGTAAATGATGAAAAATTCTGCTCCGTCCTTTCCCTCAGATTTCTTAAGGATGTCATCTCTCCAGTCTTCTCTTGCCTTATTGTCAGAGCTTTACTATCTCTTACCTGCTCTTCATTGGTGATGATGAAGCCTGCATTCTTAAGACCTTCAAACACACTCACGCTCTGCCTTTCATTGACATCACCTGAACCTGTGCCTCCCTTAAAGGTATTGGCGGCACCTATGCCATAGAGTGCAATCTTACTGCCTTTTTCAATCGGCAGAACATTATTCTCATTTTTTTAAGAAGCACAATGCCTGCTCGCTGCCTCCCTCGCAATCTCCATCCCAAGCTTCTCACGCTCAGAAATGGCTGTGTCTGTGGTTCCTGTAAGGTTCTTTTTGATTTTTCTCATGGTAGCTATCCTGTGACTTATATTAGTTGTGCTAATTCTCTATCAATTGTTCTATTCTTTTATTATAACATTATATACTATATTTGTGCAACAAAGTATTGACATTGCACCACAGCTATCTGTATTATAACAGAAGGGAGGAATTTATAATGAATAAATCGATTTCAATTAGTATAAGGGTTAGTGAAGAAGACTTGAAGAAGTTTAAACAAGCTTCGAGGTTAGAGGCTTATGCTTCCTATAGTGAATTTATAAGCGGGTTTTCGACACTTCAAAACTAACTAAAACTCTATAAACCGCAGAAATGCGGTATTTTTTATCAAATTTCTTAAACTTATCAGTTGTATGGTGTTGTATTCTTATTAAAAAGTGTGATATAATAGGTGCATGAAACTATGGTATGATAAAAATCCAAGGATCCAACCTACTTTATACAGCTTGGTATCCGTAACGGAAAGAAAACAACAACAAAAAATGTAGCACGTATTGGAAAGCATTCTGAGCTTCTAAAGATTACTGATGACCCGCTTGCATACGCAAAAGACGAGGTTAATAAATATAATGAGGTTTATAGAAAGGAAAACAAGGTATCTTTAGAAATTAAGGTTGATTTTGCCGAAAAATAAAAGTCTTCAAGCTCAACCTGTTCGCAGAGCACCCTTTTAAATATTGGCTACCTTTTCCTTCAAAAGTTTTATAAAGATCTTGAGATTGCATCCTTTTTTGAAACGGTTACTGCTGATATGAAAAATGAGTTTGACCCAAACTTGGTTAACCGCTTTCTTACCTGCTCACGCATTCTTGACCCTGATTCAAAGCTTGGAACACATCAGAACCTTGGCAGGTATTATGAAAAGCCTGATTTTGACTATGTGCATATTCTCCGCACCATGGATATTTTAGAAGAGCATTATGATGAGTATATCAGCCAACTTTATGAAAAAGCTGTAAAAATTGTGAAAAGGGACACATCGGTCTGCTTTTATGACTGCTCAAACTATTACTTTGAAACCGAAACTGATGATGAGGATTATGTAGACGAAGTAACCGGTGAGTTTATAAAGGGGCTTAGAAAATATGGCCCAAGCAAAGAACACCGTCCTAATCCTATTGCGCAGATGGGTCTGTTTATGGACAAAGACGGAATCCCTTTGTCCATGTGTATTACATCAGGTTCTGACAATGAGCAGACTACAGCTATACCACTTGAAACCAAACTGACAAAGATGTTTAAGGGTAAAAAATTCATTTACTGTGCAGACGCAGGGCTTGGTTCATTGAACATACGCAGTTTTAATTCTATGGGTGGAAGGGCTTTTATTGTAACCCAGTCAATTAAAAAGCTGTCTGAACAGCTTAAGCAGGCCGTATTTAGCGACTGTGATTACCGCCTGCTGTCAACTGATAAGCCAGCAAGCATAAACTCTATGAAGAGCTTTGACAGGTTTGATGAAAAAAATATAAGCCTGTATAACGACAGAATATATAAGATTATTCCTGCTGATAAAGCTTTTGATTTGGGGCTTTATGAGGAAAAGGTATGTAAAAACGGTGCAGTTAAGAAAGTGAAATCAAAAGCGGTAATTCCTCAAAATATTATCGTTTCATTTTCAAGAAAAATGATGGAATATCAGAGAAATATAAGGAACCGTCAGATTGAACGCAAAAAAAACTTCTAAAAAATATTGACCCTGAAGCCTATAAGAAAGGTCCAAATGATGTAACACGCTTTATTAAGCGTATATCAAAGGTAAAATCAGGAGAAAATGTTACTGATACATATATACTTGACCAGTCAGTTATTGATGATGAAGAAAAATATGACGGCTTCTACGCTGTTGCAACAAACCTGGAGGATTCAGCAAAAGACATACTGGCAGTAAGCGAAAACCGCTACAAGATTGAAGACTGTTTCCGTGTAATGAAAACAAATTTATCCGCACGCCCTGTTTTCCATCAGAAACGAAACAGAATAATTGCACATTTTATGATTTGTTACACAGCCTTGCTAATCTACCGTCTTCTTGAGAAGAAGCTTGATAATTATGGCACACATTTTACAATAGAGAACACAATAGAAACGCTAAAAAATATGAATGTGGCTAATCTGGAAGATATGTGCTATATGTCAACCTACACAAGCTCAGATTTGTGTACTGCTCTAAATGCCATTACCGGCATTGGATTAGATAAAAATACTATGAACCAAAAGAATTAAATAAAAAATTAGAAATATTTTTGAGTAGCATTTCCATACAACGTAGTTATAAAAAGTGGCGTAAAACCCAGTAGATACAAGGGTTACCGCCACTTTATTCTTTCTAAGTGTCGAAATGGGACTATATTTGTGCAACAAAGTATTGACCTTGCACCACAGCTATCTGTATTATAACAGAAGGGAGGAATTTATAATGAATAAATCGATTTCAATTAGTATAAGGGTTGTGAAGAGGACTTGAAGAAGTTTCAGACTAAGCTTCGAGGTTGAGGCTTATGCTTCCTATAGTGAATTTATAAGAAGAACCTCTCTGATTGAAGCATCAAGAATAATCAGTGAAAATGAAAAAAGGAGATAGTTCTAATGAACATAATTAGTCTATTTAGTGGATGTGGCGGTTTAGATTTAGGATTTGAAAAAGGCTGGCTTTAATATACCTGTTGCTAATGAATTCGATAAATCTATTCGGGAAACATATAAAATAAATCATCCAGACACACATTTAATTGAAGGGATATACGAAACATAACAAAAGATGATATAACACCTTTTGTAGGTGCTGATGTTGATGGTATAATTGGTGGTCCACCATGCCAATCCTGGTCTGAAGCTGGGGCTCTAAAAGGTATTAAAGATATTAGGGGGCAACTGTTTTTTGACTACATTAGAATATTAAAGGACTTTAAACCAAAGTTTTTCTTGGCAGAAAATGTAAGTGGTATGCTAGCAAATAGACATTCTGAAGCAGTTCAGAATATCTTAAATTTATTTGATGAAGCAGGATATGAGGTTTTCCTTTTCACTTGTAAATGCTAAAGACTATGGAGTTGCTGAAGAGAGAAAGAGAGTTTTTTACATTGGCTTTAGAAAAGACTTAAATATCAATTTTGGATTTCCTAAGGGCTCTACAAAAAATGATAATGATAAACTTACACTTAGGGATGTTATATGGGATTTACAAGATACTGCTATACCTTCAGACGATAAAAATCATCATAATCCTAAAGCTATTAATAACAATGAATACTTTACAGGAGCATATTCTCCGATATTTATGAGTCGTAATAGGGTAAAATCATGGGATGAGCAAGCTTTTTACGGTTTCAAGCGTCAGGTAGGCAATGTCAGTTGCATCCACAAAGCTCCCAAGATGATTAAAGTTGGTCATAATGTTTGTAGGTTTGTTGAAGGAAAAGAAAATCTTTATCGCAGGATGACAATTAGAGAGATTGCGAGAATACAGGGGTTTCCAGATAGTTTTAAGTTCATTTATAAAGATACAAATACTGCATATAAGATGATTGGAAATGCAGTACCAGTTAATCTTGCATATGAAATTGCAACAGCAATAAAAAAATATCTAGAAGGAAATGAAGTAGAGGTTGATGTAGATAAAGATATAGTTGATGCAAAGGAGGTTAACGAAAAAAAATTGAGCACCAATAGTAACGATAAAGGAAGAGCATATAGAATATGCTTGGATTAATACACTTTACGAGGCATTAACTAAGATAAGGGATACCAAAATTATAGATAATTCCAGCTTGCAGGCTAACAAAAAAGCATGGGATAAAATGTCAGATGATGTTAAAGATGATTTTTATTATATCAGCTGAAGCTGCTGTTAGAACTGTAATTGAAATGGAGCCAAAATTATTAGAGAATGATTACGATGAAGTGATATTAGAGTTTCAAAAAGATAAGTCTGGCGTTACTGGCGATGTTAGAGATATTATCATTCGCAGAGATAAAGTTAAATGGGAAATTGGTTTAAGTATCAAGCACAACCATGAGGCTGTTAAACACAGCAGACTTAGTCACAAGCTTGACTTTGGCAAAGAAATGGTTCAATATGCCTTTGTAGTAATGATTATTGGAATGCAGTAAATCCTGTTTTCGAAATTTTTAAAAGACTCGAAAAGAAAACGGCAAAAATTGGTCAGAAATTAAGTCAGGAAGAACAAATCTATGCACCTTTACTTCAAGCTTTTATTAGCGAAGTGAATAGAGCATATGAGCAGGATAATAGTATGCCAAGAAAAATGGTTGAATATTTGATAGGTATTAAAGACTACTATAAGATAGTTAGTCGTGACAGCAAACGTCTTACATTAATTCATACATTCAATATGCATAATTACATTGAATAAACAAAGCAAACCATAAAGTTTCTTCAATTACCGTTCCTATCGTAGAATTGCCATCAAGACTTGTTGCACTTGAATTTCAAACCCGATAGTTTAAACACGGTTGAAATGTACTTAAACAACGGATGGCAACTAGGGTTTTAGAATTCACAGTGCTAGTACTAAGGTGGAACCAAGTTTAAAAATTTGATGTTCAATTCATTGGGACATCTCTACATCTGTTTTAAGTATAGAATGTAAGTGGCATAATATATAAGCTAAATCAATATGGAGGTAAGGTTTTGAGATTTGCTTTTACTATCTAGATTGTCATACAAATCATTCGCTCCAATACTATAGGGCAAATTGCTTTCAAACTTTAACAGTACTTCAATACTTTCCACTTGGTAAGTATTGAAGTACCTTTCCATCGGAGCATTATCATATGAAAAGCCTGCTTTACTCTTACTTTGCGTTATTCCAAGTTTTTCGCAAAATTCAGTATAATCTTTAGAATTGCACTGACTGCCTTAGTCTGAAAGGATTAGGAACTTAGTTTGGTCAGTTCTAGGCTGTGATTCAATTGCATTATGTAATGCTTTATGTACAATAATTTGTAGTTATATCACAGTCTATTAAATTATCCATACCACTTTTTGTCAAATGGGGAATTAAGCTGAAGCTTAGGATTAGATTGATGCAAACCCTAAAGCTTCATATACAGTCAATGAACTTACGGATTCTAATTATTTTTATCCATTCTAAAATACTATCTTTTACTAAGTTGCGGCTGCTTGTCTCCCCATATATGCGAAAATCGTGCCTGAATATCCTTATGAAAATAGGATTAACTGAAGCTAATGTATCTATATTTTCAATTCATCAACTTTAATACTTTTGTAATATTCTGAAAATCAACAATTCCACCACCAAACAACTTACAAGGTGGCATTAAATGATATCTAGGTATTGAATTATTGATATATCGCGACAACTCTTCTTTATATCATCATTCTTTATCTCCGTCTTAACCTTTCCATTAAAGAGTATCTATTTGACAGATAACAACAAACTCGCATTTGCTTTGTTCCATATCACAAGCTGTCGTAATAATAATATAAAACTTTATTATCATATTCAATAACATCACCAGTGAACATTCTGCCAGTTATCTCAATAGCATTATATAGAATTCTAATGCGTCATAATAGTCATCATGCATTATTATCAACTCCCATATTCAACATTTCGTTTATTCTAGTTATTGCAAACCTTAACATCCTTTGTGTTTTCTTATCACAATTTTTCCATTCATATATAGTGTCAGACAAATGTTTCCAAAAACATTACTTAGCATTATCTATTTCACTTTTTATTCCCCAATGTCTGTGTATAACCGGTTTTGTATAATTCCTTAATCTCATCTAATACTTTCGAAAAATCTACCTCATCTCTTTGATATTTTTCAGTATTGGACTATCATCATAATCATCCCTCAGCGTAAATTTCCGGAGATAATAAAAATGGGGCTACTCTGCAATCATTATATATATACCAAATTATTACCTTCAGAATTCTTATCTTGTGTTCCCCAAGCTAAATCAATAATTATTGCATCGATACGTTTCTCAAACAAAATTTTAGGTACTTCATCATCATTTACAAGGTGTCTGCATTCTATCTTGTATTCTTCACCTTTGTTAAAACTCTTCTATCTGATCTTTATACATTTTCTAGATTTTGTCGTCATCTTCAATAATAATTATATTAATTACATCATTGTTCATTTCTATTTTTCCTCTTTCTTTGCTAGAGTTACTAAAAACATAGCCCCTTCAGCAACTTCAATTACTTTAACTTTGCCTCTATTCCTATCATCGCTTCATCAGCAATTGCTAACCCTAAACTAGTACCTCCACCATTTTCAGTAGTTTTTCCCCGATACACCTGGTTCAAACAGTAAATCATTATCTAGTAAATCTCTCTAACAATTGGGACCACTGTTCAAAATGTTGTTGTATTCATCACCTGTATCAATTGGGATATTCTTGTTTCCTTTGCAATCCTTAGCATAACTTCACCCAATATATTGCGTTTTCAAGTTATATTGGAATTTGCTGCAATTATGTCCATCTCGCCAGCCCTCAAAATGGAAATTCACCTTGTACATCTAAATTAAGGGTTACTCTCTCTCATTAATTCTCTTAAAAATTTCTATCGATTTACAGAATGCATCATTTAAATCAAACTTTTTTAGCACGTTCACTTTCAGTTGCAAATGGATTTAATCTAGTTAAATAATTCAGAGATTATCTTCAATTGTTCTGGAGTTTCTTGAGCAATTTCTAGTATTTTTATTCGAATCACTATGTATCTACTTTTACAATATCTATTACAGGCACTCTCCAGAATTTGGTTTGATTTTTATCCACTGTATTGGTTTTCTTACTTCTCATGCAACCACATTCATAATTTTACCTAGTGTTGCTTGCCCTTGATACATTGCAATTTGTTTTTCCACTTCATTTGCAATTTGCAATTTCCTTCAATTTCATTGTCAATAAAATCATTCATTTTCTTGACTTCTTCAGGATTGATATCAACTTTTTCATTGCATCAACAACCTTGTTTCTTATTGCAGAAAGATCAGTTAATGCATTCAATTTTTCACTAAATAAAATAGGTTTTCCTTCCTTTTCCCCGTTTTTGCCTAAAAGAAAATCTCCTAAGTTCTACATAACTTAGCACCTGATTTATAATAGAAACTAATCCATCATAATATCATCTTCCTTTAACCCATCTCTAGCACTTTTCAGATTGGATATTTCTTCGTCCTGTTTCAATTATACCGGGAAATTTGATTTGCCAATTTTAACCTTCTGGCATCTGAACTCTATCTAAAGATAACCAGTCATATTCACATCTCCCATATGGCTTATTCAGTATATTTCTAAATACTAACTCCGCGCTATATCATTTAGCTTAAGTTTTGCTCGTTTTACCCGTTTTAACTTTGCCAGTTTTGAATTTCCTATACCAAATCTATCCTGGCACTCCGGATCTCTCCTCAAGATTCTGAGTCAATATATATTTCACCCGAAAATTTCTCTTTTCAGATAAAGTAAAAACTAGAATTCGATGTCTGCTCTTTACTCCTGAATTCTTATTTTTGTAAATAGTATTGCTTCCATCTTGTAATATCCTACCAGATACTATAATCATAGTCAGTTAGTAATGGCGGTAGTCTATAATAATAGTTTCATTTTTATGCACATCGATGTAAATTCTTTGGTTTTACAATAATAATCTCAAATTTATCTTCATTTTGTTCTTTGTACCACCTGTCATTGGTGCTCAATGAAATTTTCTCCATTCTTTGATAAGGTACTCTATCTCCTGTCGTTGACCAAAAGAATAAGTCTGTCGAGTGAGATCCTTCAATACTAAACGTTGAAGACACTTGATTTTAAAAGTGCCATCATGAAGTTGATATGTCAATCACAAAATTTCATCAAAGAATATGTTACCTTCAACAATCTGACTCAATCAATCGAAAGTGTTGTTTTAACATTCTTTGATACGGTTTACCAAGTTTTAGTTCTCCTGTGACCGTTGCAAATCACCAATACCTTTACGTCCGCATTACTCTACCGTTGAGACTGGTCCTTCTATTTGAAATTTATCACCTGCGAGTGGAACACGCCGTTTATTGATGACTACGCTCTACGTCCATGCCACCAGCTTCGTATCGCTTGATAGATAAAAGTGATTTTCTTTCTGTTGTTGCCTCCGACAATAATCCACTTCACTAGCATCCGCATCATAGGCGTTTCACTTAATTCCAACTACCGCCTTTGTCATCATCCTTGACGATCTCTTCTCCTATTCCAATGAGGTCAGTGCAGATGGTCTAGATAGCCTTTTCTGGTACTCTATCACCTCCAGCGTTTTATAATTTTATTAGCGATCACTTTACTGACATCAAAGGGAGTACAGCGTCCAATTTGAACATATTTTTGCAGCTCTAGAACCTGTCAAAATAATGGTCATCCGGAAATGATTGCGCTCTGGCGACCTCGTGCTGATGTTGATCTACATTTAGCTTGTATCAGGTGTATGGAAATAATGACCGTCTTTTGCAATGCCAGGCAATCATTGTGTGCGAACAACGAATATCTCCTGCAAGTACCTTGTACCTATCCAAGAAACGCTGTAGTATTCTTATGTGTTTTTAATTCATCTGATAATTTCGTTGTATTTTGTCTATGATTATCATTCCAACAACGTATCATCTTTATATATTTTTAAATCATTTTTGTTATGTTTTCTACATATATGTTGTGTTAATATATCATTTTCATCTCTTATGCCTGCTACTCTTAAATATTCGTTTTGTACCAACAATATACTCATTTTTCACTTCGCCAGGACTTAATGGAGACAAACTCGTTAAGAATATCAAAAATTATTGCATTTAAATCAATATTACAGTTTTCCAAATTCTGGATATTCAATTTATATTTTTCCTCCATCCCACAATTATTACTCTTCGCCTATTTTGCAATACTCCAAAAATCTGATGCATTTAGAATCTTATACTTGGCAATGTATCCAATCTTCAATTTCTTTTTCAAATTGTCTTAAATGTTTCACCTTTTTGTGCTGTGAGGATGCGGTACATTTCAAAAATAAACATTTTGAGGGGTATAGTGTTTTATAAACTTTATATATTGTTTGTATAAATAGTTACGCGGATCACTAACCATCTTGTTAGAGCTAACGGCTCTACCAACCAAGGAGTACGCTTGACAAGGTGGTCCCAACAATCAAGTCCAAGTCTTCCACTTGCTCTGATTTAATAATTTTATCAATCTTGTGGAAAATTAGATTAATACTATTTTTACTAATTTCATTATTAATGACTGTGTCCAATAATTCGCTAGGGGATGCTACTATAAAGTTCATCTCTTGATATTATTCCTTTTGATAATCATTATATACTTTAATGTTATCATTACTTCTTAAATAATGGAAAACTGCTCTAGTCTTTAAAGTATAACTATGCATCCTTGTTCATTTCAACATGAGCTATAGGTAAAACTACCATTCATCACAAATCCCTCTGAAAGTCCTCCAGCTCCAGCAAATAAATCAATAAAATCTATACTTTCTAACAGTCATATGATTCTCTCCCAAATCTAATACATATGTATGATAATATCAATTATACATTATACACTATTTTTCTTACTTTATATATATAATTAAATCTATGATACAAGTGTCAAAATTATAAAAATTCGATGCAAAGCTTTGCTTGCAAGAGAATTTATTATCTTTTGACACACAAAAATATGAGTAAGCAGCCTTTTGCAAATGAGCGATTACAGAATATTTTTACAAGGACTGCGAAAAGCGCAGCTGTAGCAATCCTAGTATCAATGGGTGTCAAATGCTTTTGACACCCACATCAAATCTATTATAATTCTAAAATAAGTTAAATATAATTATTTTTGTTGTAAATATGCTATTTATTTGTATTATAAATAATGTCTCTTTTTGACTTTTTCTTGTTAATCTCAGTAATATTGTTCAGATAAAGTCTTTTTATTGCTCTTTTTGTAATAATTATGTCACGAGATTATTTAGCTCCATAGTTTTAGCATATAAGACATTTTACATTAATATTATATACTATCAGGTTGATATACCACAACTATTTTATTTCAAATAATATCATAAATCTATATCTATACCTCACCCTTATATCAGCAAACTCCATCGGTTCATCTCTTAAGAACATAACCACTATAAATAGGCAGATAATTTAGTTTCCCTCTATCTTCACATTATCATTTGTGAAGATAAAGGCTCTTCAATCCCGTATTCCTTTGCGTTCATCAGATTGTTTGAGGGCAGAGTGTTTATTGTAAGCTTTACCGCTTTTTACCTCAATGGGTAGAATTTGCCATTCTGTTCCCACAACAAGTCAATTTCTCCAAACTTTTTGCTGTTATAATAATACAGAGGATATCCATGTATGAGGCTCCTGTGCTACCACATTTTCAAATACTGCGCCCTTGTTGATGTCGCCTTCTTTATTTATAATTTTTGGTTTGCAGGACTTTCATAGATTGGGTAAGCAGACCGACATCCGATATAAATAAGCATAAAGCACTTTTTGTCATTAAGCATCAGAGTGGAATCGTAGGTTCTGTAGTAATACTCCCAGTGCTACGCCAGACTTCCCATAACCAGACAGAAACTATCTGATACTACGCTCATAACGGAGATTTTTATTATTATCTGCTATCATAAACCTTTATTTTTCTCGTTTAGTTCTGCAGGTATGAGCTCGTATATATGCGTAATTGGTTACGATTTTCCTCCTCATACTGTGTAAAAATCCAGCTTATACTGTTCTATAATAGCCCTATGTTTCTTCCATTACTTCATCTATATTTTCAGTATTACGATACCTTTCAACCGCCGCAGGCATACTCAATTATCATATAGATATTAAACATTTCCATAATTTTATGTGGATAATCTCATCTACCTTCGTTTTTGGTTACAAAGCAATTTCGCCAGGTGTTATAATAGTCTCGTCAACGCTAAAATCATCTGCAGAACTCTTCAAAAATCCATAGGATACATATTTAGAGTCTGCAATACCCAACAGGTGCTGATTTGAGATTAGTATTTCTACCCCAGTAATGAGCCAGATAAAATATATCTATATCTTTTTATCTTCAACGAGGAATTTAATCTTGGTCACAATTTCTTTATATCTTTGTACTTCATCAAAAGAAAATAGTTTTCTGGGGATTATCTTCTTCTCACTATATAATGACAGCTTTAATATCAGGTCATCATTATTCTGTTGAATCTCAAAATCTCCACAAGTTCAGGCTGATTAATAAGATTAAATTCAATATATTCATTCATTTCTCTTCAAGCATTCACGAATAATAAATGTCTTTCCGCCTAGCGTCTCCGTACACAGGAGGGCTTTCTCCTATTATCAAGCCATTTTTCTATATCTTTTCAATTTTCTCTTTAGCATAATATTCCTCCACACCACTTTGTGCGTTTTCTGGTATTATTATACTCTAATTTTGTGACGTTTTTCAATACTTTTATCCCCTATTTTTGACACTTTTCTATTTTTGATTGCATGATCAGGCAACAATGCAGCTCTTATTTTTGCTCACATTCACCATTCCGTGTCTGCTTTTCATATTAGCATCACCCTCTAATATTCATCACGAAAAACACCACCCTGCCTGCATTATCATAATAAGCGGTACTCCTACAGTAGAAATAGTCTGTAGTCTTATGCCTTAAAGTGTACATTCCAAGTAAGGCTCCTGCTGAGCCTCCTACAAAGGCAAGCCCCAGTGGTGTAATTATCCTTATTCGTCTCTTGCCTTTTATAGCGTGAAGCTTATCAATAGCAAAGGCTAAAAGGTATGCAGTTTTATAATTCCCAAATAAATCATAAGAATTTTTATTCCTGCTAAAAACTCCCGAGAGGCAATATTTATCTCTTCTCTCATGGAGGCCCTTGATAAATAGCGTATCGGCTATAATCTGAATTATTAGCACATTTGAATTAGAAATACCCTAGACATCATATTCATCTTGTCCCCTACTTATCAGTGATAAAGTATCTTTTCAAGTGCTATCAGTTCAAGCTTTTCATCACTAAAAAGTGTCAAACCAATCTGTAAAGCCTGATAGAGAATAAAAATTAGTTTTACTGCTTTTTATATTTTGCAGGTATAACTTTTATTCTCCGCAGTAAGAGTGTCATATATAGCTTTATCTACTTTCTCATTCTTGAATTTACGCTCACCTATTACTGATCAAGTTCTGAGAGTGCGACCACATCAATATCCATGGTTAGCTGCACTTTCTCACCATTATCAGTTATTACTGTCTCCGTTTCCCCACCAGCTGCTACTGTAGTGTCAGCAATCAAAACTTCCTGTAATTCCTGCTTCAAAGTATAGTATTTACATATCTTCAAATACCTGTCCCATATATGAGTGTATAGTAGGTTTAACCACCTTGTATTATATACAGTTCTCCTGCCCATCTCTATCACGCTTAACGGTAGCCAGGATAAATTTATACCGACTTAAACATATAGTCTTTCAAGACATATTGCGTTTTTCTTGTTCTTTTCTTCGGTGATGCATTTTCTTTTCCCAAGCCCAACAGCTATTACGATGGGTACAAAATGGTTGGCTCCTTCTCACCTATCTTATTAGCTATCACATTAATGGTGTTGCTGCTGATGCAATCTGCTCGATTATGTTATTAACAAGCGTTATATCTGAAATTCCTGTATCAGCGGGTTTCTGGTTTCATCACATATATCTTGTTCTAAAAACTAGGCTTATATATTTTTCATCAATATTTTGACGGATTCAGTGTTGACAATCATTGCCCTCCTCCTGTGATTCCATAGCATACTCTTTATCTTCGTTGAATAGTCAGGACAAATTTTGTGAATCAAGATAATCGAAAACTTCCAGTTTCAATCTGAATCTCTTCTGCCAAACAGCGGACTCTGCTATAGTGCCTTATTCTCCATAAAACGCTTGCCAGAACCACAGTATTATTTTTAGTTTTATCTAACTTCCAGACTGTCTATATATACTTCTGTAGCAAGACAAGCAGAGCTTCATCTTTTCCAGCCTTAATAAGGCAGCTCATCCCTATTACCAGTAGTAGTTTTCCTCTGTCATATTCCTGTCAATAGTCAAATACAGCATCAGCCTAACATGGCCCCAATCTTTCGATGCTAACTGAGCATCTCTGCCTGCTTTTGAAAACAGCTCAGTTTCTCTTACAATCTTTTGTGGTTGCAGTGTAAAATCACTTTTATCTTGCAGTTCGTGATTAAGGTGGATTTACAACATATACTACTGACCATATATTTACGGTAAAGATTCGCTCCCCGGTTTCCTGTAATTCATCTCGGCTAATTTCTTCTATCTTCCTATAAACATACCTGCCATCCTCGCATTTTAATTTCAAATCAGTTTTTATTAAAATCAATTTGAACTTCATCTTTCATCTATTTTTCATAATCTTTAGCCCATCCTGCTATCTTTCCCATTTATCCCACGATGCAAAAAGCAGTTTGGGAATCCACCTTCTTTAGAATTCCGGGACTCCAATCTCCTCCATATTTTCAACTCTATGAGCTTTCTGCTGCATATGCGCTTATTCAGGATCATGGTTGTAGTAATCTGCCTTCTTTCCCTCTACCCCCAGATCAGGTCAAGCATCAGGTAGCAGCTGTCACAGTACTCTGCAAGAAACCATTTTTATTGAAAAGATGGGCTGTCTCATCCTTCATCCTCTCAATATCTTCTTTAGTAAAATAATCAGAAGGAAATCTGTTAAAAGTGCATGCTATTTGGAAATGTCCACAACCTCCATATGTGGGCTCACTGGGTTGTATCCCTTTTATCAATGACTGAAGGATCTGCTTGCGCTGGTTTTTATACCTATAAAACTCTTTTTCACATCCTCTGGCGAGCATACCCGACTTCTCACCTCAAAGGCTGATATCTCTTCCTCTATTTGTCCAGGATTTCTTCCTTCGTCATCGAGATAACCCTCTTAGGTCATCTATCAGTTCCTCAAAATTCACAAATGTAGTCTGCTATCTTTTTTAATTTATCATCTATCTTCATAGTTTCTGCAATATTTGTTCGTATTCTCCCTCAACTGTTTTGCATATGCATAACGTATCATTTTACTAATTCAGAGAAATCCTTTTGTATCTCGCATTTCTCATTCCTCATCGTAAAGTACCTTCTTGGTTTTAAGTTCCACACAGTACTGAATATATTATCTCCAGCCTTTGATATGCAGAAGGAGACTTAAAGCTCTGCCTTTTTCACATGGCTACTACTGTATCTGTTAGAAAAATTCAGTCCATTTAAATCACAGTCATTAAGTTCAACCATAGTTCATCACCTTGAGAGAAAATCCATTGCCTGTCTTGAGGAGCTTAAGTGGCTTAAGCTCATCTAATTTGTTATGTAGGCTGTAGAGCTCTTCGAACTCTAACAGCAAATACTGCCATTTCCTCCTTCGCCTTTTTAGCTGCTATGCTGTAAGGACGCATTCCGTCTTTTCCGTAATTGTCCATCTGCCATTTCTGCACTAGATATTTACACATTTTAAGGTCACATATCACAGCCACACAGAGCGGAAGCTTAAGCAGATGGGCTGATCAGCTGCGTATGTGGTCTATATCAACTCATTTTAATAAAAAAATCAGCACTCCATAATTCCCATCATCTACAGCACTTCAAAAGTATCTCCACCATCTTTTCTACACTATAGCTCTGTGAATAAAGGAAGATTCTCATGTTATGTCCATAAAGCCCTGACTAAAAATTGCTCTGACACCACCATTTCTAGCATTTGTACCTTGCACAAGACTCATTAACCTCCTCATCGCAATGCCTTTACTGCAGAAGTAGAATGAAGGATTACCTTTTACACCTTTCCTGTACTTTTACAGAATCCGGCTTTCCATAATCAGAGGGCCTGCGGTGCAAAGTCTTGTATATTCTCGAGAGTTTATATCCTCTTCCTGTCAAAAGCCACTTCGTCGTGCTTGTCTAAAGCCAATGTATCTCGTTTATAATATCCGCACAATCCAGGAACAGACTAAATCTCCTATGTCTTTTATTTCTCCTCCCGTCCTATATAGTTTTGTCTGCACCATAATTTTATTTACTTCCTAGCGAATTGAGTTGGGAATTTAAAGATTACCCAACTTCTTCTGGCTCACACATAATCTGGTGATTACAGAGTCTTCCAGCCAACCTTCTCATCTATCTTTGAAATAAGCACCTTACTCTCTTCTATATCCTTCTCAACAGCTGCCATTTCCTTCTGCAAAATGATTTGGAGTAGGTTGCTGTATTTCTATAATACCTATCCAGTTTATTCCACATTTCTATTTCATCGTCCACCCTGCCTGTTGTAGGGCCTCTCCCTGCGTTTTTTGCGTCCTGTAGATGGGGTGTAATCCAAAACTCATTATGCTGCTCTTTCAGAACTCCTTTGAGAATAGGAAACATAAATCGCTGTATTCTTTTTTGCCACGGGCTTTGCACCAAAGGGCCAGCAGAGCTTTGACGGGGCTGTATCTACCTGTGCAGGGCTTCTACTAGAAGTTATCCCTGTGGAACTGGTATACCGATTATTTCTGCGCGCACCGCGCGGCCTCAGGCGTAATTTCTACACCTGCCTTTATTAACGACCTGCCTTTCTTTCGACCTAAAGGTCACTGCCCTTTATCTCCTCCGCATACTGTGAAGAGCAGCTAGTAGATGGAGTTTGTTTTCCATCATTTTTAGTCAGATTGACATCTGCACCCTTTCGATCAAAAAGCGTACTCAGGATTAGAGCTGAAATACTCTGCCGCCATAGTGCATGTGGCGGGTGTAGTTTCCTCAGCATTCCATCTGAGCTGTATATCTCCTCCCAGCTCATAAAAGCAGTTTTACTGTATCCATGCCAGAGGTTGCCTGACTGTGTCAGCGTGTGCCGCCATGTGTATGTGTATATGCATCAGGCTGCTACACGGCCAGATAACAGCCTCGCTCAGGTACACCCTTGTAATGTGAGTGCAGTGCAGGCGAGATTTTCCATCACCGGGCGAGTGTAAGCTCACGTTTATCATAGCACGGCAGTTTAGAGTAGCCCAATGTCTCCCACTCTTAAGCACCCATCGAAAGTCTTTGGCAGGTAACTCTTTCTTAGCCTATAATATTCTTCTCCTATATTATATAACAACTCAGGTCCCTTTAACATCCTTAAACCATAGGTTTTCAGTCGTAACTCATAATCTCACTTCTATTTTCTTTTCTTTTAACTTTCACATTATTATACCAATCGCTAAGGCTACGTACTACTCCCCGCATGTATGTTGATGAGCCCTGCTCGTTATGTGAATCCCAAGTACTTCTCTACAGTTTCCAAGCGAGCATATAATAGCGTCTAAAAATATAAGATTTCTCATACATCCAAAAATGGAAGACTAACATTAGCAGTGGCAATTTTGCAGAAAAGATTTCCATCTCTCCCAGCAGGAGTGTACGCTCTACATGGTGAAACTCTCCACTTCCCATAATGTGCCATCGTTGCCCTCTCAGCCAGCCCATACTGTAAGAATGCTCCTCAGCGCTATAAATTCTTCCCATTGCGCCCTCCTACGTACTTGCTGTTTTACTCAAAACAAACAATCCATATTTCTTTTAGCTTTCACAAAATAACATCTATGAATTTTTCCCCTAATTACACCCTCTTTATCCAGAATCTCCTGTGTCTAAAAGGTTATCCTGATCTTCTCCACTCTAAACCCGAAATTCCCAATCACACTCTCCTGCAAACTAGCCACTAGTGCACCTACATCATAAAACTCTATTGGTCTAGCCAGACTTCATCTGCTTTCCCATGATGTCAAATCCGTTATCAGCCAAAATCTGTCTTGCAAATACTTTCTAACATGCCTCGGAGTAATTTCCAAGACCACCTATACCAAAAGTCTCTCACAAGTTCTCTGTCATTTTCTGTACGGCTTGTTGCGTAGAAATACTCTCCGCTAGAGCAGCTCTCTTTTAATTTCGTTTGTATGTTATATTGACCATAGCTCGTTAGTAATAATGTGTCAAAGCAGTTTATCTCTACAAAAGGAAGAATATCTCCTCCGTCACATGCTTTTAAAAATCTATTCCAAAGGAAGAAGTCTGTCTCACTACATATGTACAGTGTTTTGGTCTCACACCCTTCAATCATGCAGCAGTATATTTAGCGTTTGCCATAAAAGACAAAAGAAATTCGCCCCCTCCTGTTCTATCGTCCAATAAATAATCTGTATCATTCAAATAGGATTTTATAATGTTTTCAAAAACTCAAGTGAGGTCATCCTCCTCTTTCCTCATCTTCCCTCTAATCTGTGAGAAATCCCAGCCGCACATATGCGCTTAGTTTTCTGCTCAAGTAACCATTGGTCATAAAGTTCTTGTTTTTCCATTTTTCTCCTTCTACCACCCAAAATATCCAGTATATGTTTTGTCCCTCAATATCAGCTGACACAGTAGCTTCTTCAAGGCTTCCATTAACTGCTTATGCTGTGTCCAGATAGTAGATCATCATCATCATGATAAGCACAAATGAGACACTCCTGATGCTCACCCATAGTAAAGCAAAGCTTAATTCTCTTTTGCAAAGCTTTCTTCTTGCTAATCTAAAAGCAGCTTTCACTCAGATTCTACTGTCGTTCACAGGCAAGTTTGATCTGGCTTCTTTGCAGCAAACTACGCAGGTTCATTGTCCTATTTTCCTGTTCTGATCACGCATTGTTTTCAGAGCTGGCCTTTTATTCCACAGTCCTGCATATCTTATAAAGATAACCATGTGTCTGCCATAATAAAGATATATTGTATCCCACACCAAGCTGCTTATGTTTACAGCTTAACTTGCTCACGATTAGATAAGCTCTCCCAGACATCATCCTGTAAAACCATGGAGCTATCTATACTCTGTAAAGTATTTCCTTCCTGTTCAGGACAAACTGCATCCTTTTCTAAGAAATTTCTACGACTAAAAATGGTTCTCACTCACGGCCAATGCACCTCAAGAACTTCTTTTCCAGGTGCAGTCACGAACCCTTTAGTTTGTAGCGTGATGCATCTCAGTACGAAATGGCTGCTGCTACTGTCTGTACACGAAATTCTGCGCCTTTGCTTTCTTTATGCAGTTCACCTGTTTCCACAGTCCACAGGTCAGAAATACTCATCCATATCCCAGCCATTTCTAAGGTACCTCTCCTTCCTCTATAGCTCTTTCAGTAATAATAATCTCCTCCCTTTTCACAAAAGTATCTTCCCACTCTGAGATTGGTCATTTATTTCTTTCTCACTCATATACTCCTAGTAGTTCCATAGCTTTCACTCCGATAAATATAGCTAACCATCAACTGAAAAATGCCCACAGCTTTTTCAAATTTGCCCATCTAAAATCCAAACTCAAATATATGCCAGTCATCAAAGGTCTCAGTCACAATAGCTCACCGTTCCCCCGATTCTAGTCTATACAGGTTTCCCAAGATGTTCATCTACATCTTCTTTGCTTACATCCTCCGTACATTTCCTAAGGTCAGCACAGATAAAGTCAATTATTCTGTCAAGATTATCTTTATAGTCTCTTTGCTAATAACTCTACCTTTATTTATATATATTCCTCTGTAGGCTCCTCATCCAGTGCAAAAATCAGGTCTCTATAACTTCGTGGGAAGGTATATTGCTTGCAAGCTTTCGTCGATTCCATTCTATCCTCCACTCTGGTCCTGAAACTAGTTTACTGATCATCCCTACAAAATCAATCACCCTCATCCCAGTTATTTTAATCGACTCATACACCAGAGGCTGTTATTCTCCATTTGGATAGAACCTAAAGGCTCCCAACTCATCTTGTAAATGGCTCATCAGAATCTCTTTTTATAGTCAATCACTAGTCACTGCCCAGTCAGTAAAGCACAGGCTCTGCACTCTCATCTGATAAGTAGTAATGCTGCTCTCACCAACCAAGCCTTTGAACATAAAATGATGCCAGTATCCTCTGAATTCAAATTCTCCATCCTCCTTACATTTCTGATAAACTTATCCTATCAGCAGCGAGTACACAAACCTTATCTGATTATTCTATTATAACTTCCTCAAATATTTTTGTTAGTATTATTTATACTACCTTTTCTTTCTCGCTTAATTCTCCTAAAAATTAGAAATATAGATTACCCAAAATATACATGTACCTGCAGTTTTGCCTATCAAATATCGTCCATGTCTTTCATAGTGGCTATCTCACTAAATATATCATAGGCGGGGTCTGCATCGAAACGGATGGCTCACTTGTTACCTCTTTACTTGTTGTAACCAAAGTCTTTTCTCTTAACTTGCCTATACACTGCCCTTTCTAAGTTCTTTCGAGTCTCAAACCATGAGCATGATTCTATCAATTCCTCAAATTTTTGCCTCAGTCACCAGCTAGCTTCACACAGGGCAGGCACCACACGTCATCTCAAATTCTTCCTCTTCGCATAGGATCAGAATATCCATCCACTATCATTCTGCACCACTGCACCAAGGATACTGGAGGCCTTGCATATCTTTTATATTCAAGGACTTCTCTGTTCGTATCACCATTGGTCTCAGATTCATATAAAATGTATCTTCTCTATCATCACATTCTTCATCGTAGTTACTCCTGAGATTTTCTCCTACGATTCTTCTGCAGAATTTTTAATCTGTATCTACAGTGATTAATCGCACAGCAGTGGCACTGCACTTTCTCACTGATCCTTTCTGTAGTCTAACAGCCAATGCGAGACGAGGAGATCATCTTCTTTAAAGAACACGTCAGACAGCTCTGCCCTGTATCAGCGTAACTGCATGTCAAATGAGATATTTATACTCTATTTTAAGCATAATCAGTCTCCTTTTAGTCTGCCCTGCCACAAACTGTCTATGTAACTGTCGTCTCTAATAATAGCATCCTAATATTACGTATTTCACTTGTTACATCCTTTGTTTTAGTCAAGCTGTCATCTTTGTTATACATCTAATTCAGGCTTTTTACTATTAATCCATATTTTAACTTTTTGTAGTTTAATTATATCATTGTAGAGTTTTGTCTCCTTGACATGGCCCAAGGTCTATAGATATTCCACATTTTCAAGGCTTAAAACCGTAGTATGGTCCTTGCTTTTAAAGTCCAGCTCACTAAAAGAGAATCTCAGCTGCTTTCTATCCGAGTTAAAAAGTCCAAGGAGACCCACCTGCATCGTACTTTTAGGTCCCAGGTCCGTCTCCACCAAATAGGGCGCTCCTCCAAGTTTTTAAGACTGTCAGCAATGGACTGCCGTAACACGGTTTTGACTTTTCAGCTGATGTTGCTACTAAGCTGGCTTTCTGAATGAAATAGGCTCTGTCTCAAGTACACCTGCACCTGAACCTTAAAGACAGGTAACGAAGCCCAGTGAGTGTTGGCAAGCTTTTGAAAGTGTCAGATCTGCACATTGACATCAAGAGACTATTAGATTTTCCTGCCCAAGCAAAGCGTCATCAAATAATTCTTGAGGCATCCTCGTGCACTGAAAACGACAGCTCTGTAGTCACTGTCCATTGTTCATAAAGAGTCACACCACTCCTGCTGATACACGCTTTCTCTTTTGCGCTCTCTTATACAGGTATTAGCTATCCACCCACTGTGCAGCGTATTATAAAGTTCACCTCTACCATTATACTCAGAAACTTCCTTGATTACTGACTTTTCTGTGGTTCATCCTTATGGAAAATAGTCAAATCCATATTCAATTTGGCTTTTCAGTCAAAACAGGCATCTTGCTCTCTAAATCTTTATCTTTCTGAGAATAATTTCTCTCAAAATTCAGTGAATCACACCCTCTTCCTCACATCCTCCTGCATTATCCCGCACTACTACTTCACTTTCTTTGTGTCTTTCTTCATTAACGAAACACAAAATTATGCTCACCATAGTGAAACTTTGATAACCTTTTATCTTCTAATACTAGCGATTTTCTCCTTTTATAAAAATCAAAAATATCTAGACATATCAGCTCTTATTTTCATCTTCTATTATATATCTTCGCTTTCTAATGCTACTCTGCAATCCAAGTTCTCCATGTCTACATCCATAATCTGTCCTGCCTCCTTCGTCCATTTCTATGAAAATACACCATTCATCAGGATGTCTGACCACGCATCTGGGCATCTCTCTGATCTCGATTTTTAATCCCATAAACAAAAGCTGTTTCGTATCTGGTCGGTTAGGAGTTAGCTGTGACCCTTTATATTATTATCTCTATTTTTCATTTTTAAAGCTAACTGTCTCCCTCTCTCGAAGCACAGAATTCCCATTTTACAGTACATTGGTTTATTTCTCAGTAAAAACTGTCTTTGTAACTATGTATCGATGAACATAAATCATAGTATTCCTCGAGCTCTCCCCACAATTAAATCAGCTTAGAATTTCCTGTCAATATAAGCTCTCACCATATCTCGAAATCTATCATAATCATTATTTGAAAACAGAGCATTTGGCTGCCAGATTATTGTACTCCCTTTACCATAACCACCGTCATCCAAAATATAACAATCTCTAGCCTTTGTACGAGACATCTGCTTCCATCTTTTGCACGTACCTCAAGGCATTTATGCAGTTTCCTTGTACCTATTACTAGCTGGCTCAATTTATAACATCATCTCAAAGCCATCTATTTCAGCAATGCAGTATCACTAATCAATAACGGTAATTATGTCTGCAACAAGCGTGGATATAATCTCTTACGCCATGACTCTTGAATAAACATCTGCCATTGCCTGCAAGAGATCATCACTGCGTTTAATTCTTGTGCAAAATAGCTGTGGCTTCAACAAATTCATCAGTGCTCCTCACTAAGCTCTGTTTACTTCATACTTGCAGATTTTTGATTTGCTCTGATCAATCTATCCGCATAACCACGTCATATCTTTTTCGATAATCCTAATCCACACTTATTTACAACGTGATTGAAACTAATTGTTTTTCTATACTGCGCTTAATGAAAGTTCAAAACCGTCCAACCACAGAAGCAGCCGTATAATCTACTCGTATAATTTATGTAGAGCATGTCTCTACGCTTACGTGGCTGCAAGCGGTTTCCCATCTCGCAGTACCTAGACAAACACTATACACTTCAGGCAGTGATGTAGGAACACATCACCACGAGTGCCTTTAACCACAGACTTTCTAAGCGAGACTTTAACCAAGATATGTGCAAAGAGATAATAAATGTCAATTATGCTCTGCCCATTCAACGAGTGCCACTTCCATTAGGATCTTCGTACATCCGATTGAAAGATACTGACACGCTCAATAGAGAGTTTGTCTGAAATGTGTATAACTTGCTGGAATAAAGAAAACCGCCTGCATTTGTAGCCAACTGTTCCAGTTATAGATTTTCATTACTCTTCCTCCATAAAATTAAATTTTCATCTCGTCCCTAACATCCTTTTACAAGTGCAGCATCTCCAAAGAAAATAATCGTTCCTTAACTGCATAAGACCAGAAGCATTCCTGACTCGTTCAAATGTTATCTCTTTACGATTACTTTAGATATACAAAGGTCGTATCTCACAGCAGCATTGGGTATTCTACCACGCTGTCAGAGACAATTTTATATGTGTACATTACCACAAGTCCACTGCACATCACTCATTTCCTACCATGAGGTAGTGATTTCCTTCTATTGTATCTCTTTTATCAACTAACTTCTGCAGCGCATATTAAATATTAAAATGCAGGCAGGTTAGTAATATAATAACTCTTTCATCAGATTTACTCCCTTTAATTTTGGCTTTACTTTTGCCCTGCTATGTATATATGTGCATTCCAAATAGTATACCAAATATAACTCGAGAGTGTACATCATTGTTATTCCATCTCTAGGCATGAATAGCATGATGCCTATCACTGCCAATGCAATCTTTTCCAATATGCTCCTTGATAAAATACTAAATCCTCCACGCATCCACATCTCAGCAGTACGGTTTCCAAAAGCATAAACCAAGAATGCCTCAATAGAGCTCGACCTAACTCACCCATTCCAAAATCAAATACCATAAGACATTAATCAAACCACATTGATCAATTTGTCCTAAAATTTTCACTACGCTGTTAGCGCCTGGCTTTTGATAATTTTTACTTTCCTTCCTGTGTAAATAATATTTGAAGAAGAAATAAAACTATAATTATCAGCTCATCCACATTCATCCTTAAACCGTCCCATTTACCTGCCAGAAATATGCTTTGTTGGTCCATCTAGACCTCCTGTACATCGAGCTGATTAACATTTTCCTTTTATTCCGCCGGAAGCGGTAAAACATGCTGAGTATAAATGTTTCGCGACAGCCCACGGTGGTAAATTCTAATCGAGCATGACGTGGACATGAAAGGGATGCGGAGCGAGTCTGAAATGCTCTCATTCGGAGGCATCCCATAGGATGGTTTACCATAACTCTCGACAAATTGAAGTTTGCTACGATAAACCATATTGCCGTTATTCCCAAATATACATAATTGCAGACACAGGGCTCTTTTCCTGCCCAAATCCATCCTGTATAAGCTGCGAGCCAAAATATCAACCTCGTCAAAATTTCCAAATTCTACGTTTGAATATACTTTTATATATAATCTGTCATCGCTACCACTATTTTCTTTGCATTATAATAATTCCACTTTACGTCAGCCTGCCATCGAATATCTTCTTGATTTTGTCAAAATCATCCGTCAGAAGTGTCTGCCCAGTTAGATTTGCGGAAATTCGTCTAAGCTCCGTAGAGCTTTACATCGACGAAATCCGAAATCACCCATGCCTCAGCCGTCCTCACTGGTCAGAACGATATCTCATATACAGTTTCCATTACCACCATCCTCTGTAAAACAGTCCGACTTCTTTGCTAAGCATCTTAGGTATCTGCAAATTCTTAAAATACTCCATGCAGGTCAATTACAGTTTCGCACTTTTCTGTGTCAATCTCTTGCCAGCTATACTCTTTTCGCCGACCATAAACAACCCAGGCTCAAACATGGCATTTATGTCGTAGCGTCAACTCTTGGATGATTGCAGGCTAAAATTAAAGTTATCAAATCTCAGATATTCATCTCTCTGTGGTATCGTTGGTGTTAGAGTACAGCTACTGCTCATTTTCTCTGCTCCTTTGATGCCGCATCTGTGTATTTTGATGCTTCAGACGTGATATACGATTCTGTGTGCACAGCATAAAATGAAAAGGGCTGCCGCTAAAGTATGATAACAGGAAGCACTATAAGCCCACCCACGAAAAGGCTGGAGCTACATGAGGCGGTGCGTAGCGCACTCTCCTGCGGCCTGGTTAATGAAGCCTGCTGTTACAGTCAAATGCCTCACCGCCACTTTATCATGTAAAACCAGCAAAATACAAGCTTCAGTACTGCCAGTCCATATACCGGCATCTCATCTTCTTTGCAGCCCTGTCATACATGGTCCATCTTTTCTTCTGATACCGATTGAGTCAGAATCTTGATACTCGTCCATTTCTTTTTCTCTGTAACTTTTCTCAGTCATTAGCCTCTCTCTTTTCATTATCATAACTCAAAACTATTTTCTCTAAAACTTCACAGCTTTACTCCATGTTTCGTTTTCTTTTCAGTTCCGGTCTCAGCAAATCCGCATTCTCAAGCCAAAGATCTTCTGCTGCGGATTTCCTTCCATATAGGTGCCTCACCTCCTTTATCTAGCTTCTCAAGCTTAAAACACTTCAAAGGTCTCATCAATTATAGAACTGCCTATTTCCTTTCCCCGGACTCTTGATATCCACTCATAAACTAATCCTCATGAAATGGGTGTCCTCTTGCGTGGGAAAGATACGATATAATCCGCTCACTGCCCACCGTAGCTCATTACACCTAGACCGAAACTTAATCTATTAAGCTCTCTTTCTGCCCAGTGGCCCAGTGCACATCATACTGAGTACAGATCTCATTGCTTGGTTTTGGTGAACCAATACTCAAAATACGTAGATGACGATATCACCAAAATAATTGGCGCATCTTCTCCCATTTTTGACTTTGTATTTATTTGGGGTGAGGCCGTGCATACCAAACCAAACACCAAATACCTCCATGGCAACTTCTAATTTATCGCGGTAAATATAAGTTGGTATAGTCAATCATTATTTTTGCATCAAAATGTTTCACGTGAAACATTTAAATATCAATAAACCTCTGCTTCCCTTGCATACACCAATTGGTTTAGTGTATTAAGTTTAACATATCGATTTTACCCTTGCCGTATTAAATTTATACAACATACTTACAAACTCATTAATCAATTCATTTACCTATCTGGAGGTTTGTGTCTGTATTGGACTACTGCGACCTGCATTGATCAATCCATTTCAAACACTCTTTCCTGTATTTTTCTTCTCAAATGATCGTCACTCTAATATGCAAGATCCTGCACGATCTTTCCAAGTATATCCCATAGACATTTTATATCATAGGACTAAATTCTTTTCTACTGCACTGCTAAAATTTTATAACCTTGTCCGGCAAGCCAGGGTACTCTATTTATCGCATCGTAAACCACTCCATCATATCAAACATTAACTTTCTTCAGTAGTTGATACACCTTTGCACTCTTCCTCTAATAGTTTTTCCAAGGATAACTTCGGCAAATTGCTCCTACAATTTTTGGGCACCATAACTTATTGGTATATTACTCTTTCTAGCGAGGGCGAACTAATTGTAAATGTAAGACCTTTAGTTTAGGAAATAATTCTATGTAACCTGTCCTAAATATCCACCCATTGATTGACCACTATTATAGGCATACTGGAACACATTCCTTTATCAATACTCATTCAGCTACTTTACCATCAACAAATCAAAATCGAAAGTTCAAAAGGATATGATGATGATGTCCCGTGCATCCCAAACTATAATTTAAACTTATCCTCAAAATATTCTAGATCTTGTTTATCAAACAATCGATGATCAGCAGAGTCCTGCAAAATATAAGAGTACTTAAATTGTTTTATTAGGGCGGTTTTACCTAATAATGAATCTTTACTCCTAATGAAGTTTCTAGCTTTTTTTCCAGCATACTCATACCTCCTTTACATCTTTTAAAATATAAATTATATTTCCTCTATAATACAGCTATTTTTAAGACTTTTCTACAGTTCCCTTTAGCCTTTTATAAAATCATCTTTACTAAGTATCATCAATACATAGTTGTTTCACTACCTACATCTATTGCAGATAAAACATAGTCTGTCCATTGAGTGTTAATTATTTGCCTACCTTGAATATTTCATCATTTCTACTGCTATCCAATATTTCTAAGTTTACTCTAAGCTCTAGTCCTGTACGGTTTTATTTACAGCAATCATAAAATCATCTTTTCTTATTTTCCAAATAAGTTCAATTGTTCTACTCCTTTTCTCAATAACTCTCCATAAAGTCTGCCGTGCATCTTCCGTGATGTCTCTTCATTCTCAGGCTTTACTTTCTTAAGAAATTGCTTGTATGTTTAGGTATTTCCTAATAGTCTCTATATCTAACAAACGCTTTCTGCATCTTTCTTCTTATCTCCCCATCGTCCATAACCCCTTAAGTATAGCTTTTTCTTACTCAGGAAGAGTCCTCGCATAAAAAGTTCTCTACTATTTCTTTTATCGCATCTTCCATAGCCTATGTCATATATACAGTATTTTTTACCATTTATTCTCAAGATATAACCACATAATCTTTATTCCTTTGCTACAACTGGTTTCTATTGAGGTACAGCCTTTATCTCATAAGGCGGATTTATCTCTGTATAGTAAATATATCCATCCCAGCTTTTGAAAAGACATACCATCAATATGAAACTCTTGCATTAGAACTTGGACTTTTAATCCACTCATCTCTACATATGTCCCAAGCAATTTCTTTTGAATCCAATTATAAATACTCATAATAACCTCCCCCAAAAAATGTTTCACGTGAAACATTTATATTTTGAATTTCTTTTTATTTCACCTTATACTAAGCAATTGTAAATAGTTTCTTTACATAAGTGTTTCTTCTGAGCTCTTTATTCATCGACACCTTATCAATATCAACTGTATTTTGAATTGAATGTTCTACGTGAAACATTTTATGTCTTTATGATACTCAAATGTTTCAGCCTTTAGCTATACTCTTCCCCCATCAACAGAGCTGAATCCAGTGCCTTTTCAGCCATTTCTTTATACCACAACTGTCTTATCGCAGGATAAATTGCCGTGAACAATCCGTCCTACAAAGCAATACTGCATTCCATCTCCATCAAAATAGTTCTGCCGTTTATGAAGCTTGCAAACTCGTATATAAACTCGTCATCAGAATTAAGTATTCTATTGCAATGTACAAGGATTTTCATCTATCTCTGAGTTCAAATTATATGGTTCTGAATAGTTCTCCCAGCAAATGTCAGAAGTTCTGCATATTACTTCTAATATTAAAAGCGGATATTTTTGTATCAATATCTTCTATTAAATTTCTAAGATCAAATTGTAATTTTGTTCTTCATTCAAGTTAATATACAGTAATATGTTTCATTATGTTATCTACACTCTGTATTTTGACAATTTAATTTGACAAATTGAACAAGTGAGTAATTGCCATAAATCATTATCAAATTCACATCATAGTAGTTCAAACTCTTTCATCTTCTAAGCTCAGTTAAAGTATTGTCTAAAATAAATAAGGGCTCTTTAGGGTTTGAATGCATATTATCCCAGTCCATATACTTTTCCTGCTTTTGACATAGATTTTCTTTTTAATATATTTCTATTTTGATCGTTTTATTGCATTGACTTAGACTTTATTTCCATTTTTTGACTCTGTAAAATTCCAAGTATTTTTGGATCGTCATATTCGAAGTGATTATACTTAACCCTTTTGTTTGATGAAGATTATTCATATTTGTGTGCCTCACCCATATTTCCGCTCTAAATTCATATTTTGTTTATACAATCAATTCTAAATCAACAAATGTAAGGTGTCGTTATTCTCTATCATTCTATCTAACTGAAAGTTTAGCAAATTAGATTGTTATTTTGAAGGTACGTCCAAAAACATCTTAGTATTAGTTATACCCTTTGTCCCGACTTTTGCCCTGATCCTGAAATGCCTCCTCCCCAACCCTTTTGTTCAGCTAAATCAAAACCTTTCTAATCTCGTTAAGATTTAGCCGGATGAGTAGCCTCCACTAGTTTATAACGGCTCCACATCTTCATCATCTAGCAGGACATTTCTTTATACCTGATAGCTAAGCAACTCTACCCATAATTATATACCAAGCATCTAAACAAATCTCTAAGCTGTAATGGGCTAAAAATATTGGTATAGACGCAAACTGATAAATGTCCAGACTCGTTCCGGATCCGTTTGCCCGCTCTAACGCGCTTGCTTAGGCATTATCAGTTTTGCTGTCATCAGTTATCTAATCCGATAGTGACGCTCCGAATGATAACATTTAGACTCGCTCCGGCATCCGCTTTGCTCGCCTAATGCGCTCGCTTAGAATTTATCATTCGTAGCTGGCACCCAAATTTATACAACAATAACCAGAATACCAACCAGCATGTTTCACCTCACCTTCCGTCTCCTTTTGTTGCTAATATGTCGGTTTCTGTAGTCATTCTTCTTCAATCAAACAGCCGGAGTTGATAATGCTGGGTGTCTCATCAATTCCATCCCACTTTGTGCTCTAAGCACTTGGCAATTATGGATGACCTGCTTAGTTCGCTCATCAGCCGGAACTATTAATGCCCTGTTGAGCGCATCAGGCTTTCGTCAACAGCGCTCATATTATAACAGCATCCACAGAAAAACCGTAGCGAGTCTTGGACATTTATTAGTGAAGGCGCGTCACTAAGTCAACCAACTTTATTTATCACGGGCATATTTGTTGTGGATACATCGTTTCATGTGGCAAGTTACTGCGAAGTTATGTGTCTAGTGATGTCAAAACACATTAGCCTCTACAACTTAAGATTTAATTGAACAAGCATAATTCATCCAAATTTTCAAAACTCTTTATTTACATTCTTGTTAACACTTATTATCAAACTGCTTTTACATCGTTCTTAAATTATATTATTTTTCTTCATTTCATGATGGATCTTCTGTAATGCGCTTGTTTCTGTAAGGCTTCCTTAACTTATCATCAAAGTATTTTGCTAAACAACATTTACCATTTGTTCACCTAGTAACTTTTGATTATATTTCTATTGTTCTGCATTTTCTAGTAGTTTCAATATTCTTTCCTATTCTTGGAGGTTTCTATAAAAGCGGAGATGATCAGATTGGGACATTCCTGTATTATGAGGTTTTGATCCTCATCTCTAAATTGAGATATTAAACAACACCATGTGTTCACGGTCAGTGCCCAAACAGGCTTACCTGAAAAAAAATGTCAAAACTACAGCTCTAGTCCGAAATAAGGTTCTCCTGATGTTCAATTTCAGTAGACATGAAAATGATCACAGTTTTATGAACCTCCCTTGCATTTTAGTTCCACAATAAGTGACATAATACATTTAGTAGAAAATGCTGCTTGCCTTATCTTCATTATCTACTCTATAATATCTTCCATAACTATAGATTTGTTATTAATATCAGAAGGGTAAATCAGTGATCATTGCTGATGACCACAGCTTGTACACTTAAAATGCACATTGTCATCATCTGGCAACCATCAATTTAATCCTTGACATTTCTAGGAGCATTTGACTATATCTAGACCTTATGGCACTATATACTACTGTATTTGAAAATAGGCTCCATCAATCATGCGCGGCTCATAGCCTCCAAGCCCTTTCTCTTGGCGAGTACAATTATATCTATAACTAGCAAGTCCTTCATTGTTACAGTTTCTTCCAACAACTGCTATCCCATTTCAATCTCTTGCCAGCCCTTAGCCTTTATAAAATCTTTTAGGTACTACCACACATAGCTGTTACCCCCACATCCATATATCTGATAAAATAATCCTCCTAGATTGAATTGATGATTTTGGCCCCATCTTTGAACATCTCTCACTATCTAATATCCTACCTGTTATCCATTCTAAGTCTAAGACTTTTACTTAGTTTTTAATTGTTCATAAAATCATCTTACTTTCCAGTCAAGTTCTATTGCTATACCTTTCGCAAATAACTTACAAAGTTCAAGCTGTGCATCTTCTATAGTTCTTCTTTCCATTCCTTGTGGCTTCTACTTTCTTGGGAAACTGCTTGTATGTCTAGTATTTTAATAATAGTCTCTGCTAATCCAACAAATTGCTTCCCAGACCCTTTCTATCCTGTCCACAACCTTACAGCTCTTTCATCAGGAGACCCCTGCACAAAAGTTCCCACTATTCTTATTGCATCCTCCAGCCCAAGTTTCATTATACAGTATTTTTACCGTTCTATTCCAAGGCATAAACTAATCTCATTTTGCCACAACCGCCTCTACTGAGGCAGCAAGTTTCCTTATCCACAAGTGACGCATCCTGCATAGCAAACATATCCATCCTCCAAGTAGCTTTAGTGCAAGACAACACCATCATGAACCTTTACATTGTAACCTGACTTTAATCCACCATCTCTACATATGTCCCAAGGCACCTTCTTTGAATCAATTACAACACTATACTAACCTCATTCCAATGCTCCATGAAACATTTTATTATTCAACTCTATTATTTCACCAAAATATCACAAATGGCAGGTTTTATATACAAAAGTTTTCAGCTTACAGCTCTAAAATATGATAGCTTTGAATGCTATATATCCATCCATATAACTAATGTTGAGCTTTACTTGGTTAAAATAATAATGTTTTAAAGTCAAAAATCAAGTTAATAGTAAACAGCATTATACAAACACTTACAATATGAAGTTCTCTGTTTTGTCATTCAACTTACTTATTGTTCGTTAAACATATTATGCTAGCAGTCCAGGCATTTTTCAGTCGAAATATTGTCTAAGTTTATTTTATTATATGATACCCTTTTTTTATCTATAAAGAATCTTGCAAATGTCTATGAAATAAAATGTTTCACGAAACATTCTATTGTTCCAATTATTCTATCCTTGTTTCATCACAAGAAATTAAATCAAAAGCTCTTCAAGCTATATCCATATATCATCAATTGTCCTATCACAAGATAAATCCAACTCGAGTGCAATCTGTCCTCATATAGCAATATCACATTTCATTCTTGTTGCATGTTCGGTTGTTGATGAAATTGCAAACTGTATAACCTTATCAGAATTGTACACTGATTGCAAATGTACAGCGATTTCTATCCATTCTTGAGTTCAAATTCAGATATGGTTCTAATAGCTCCTCCCAGCAAATGTCATGTTCTGCAGTACTTTATCAATATTAGTGCTGGATATTTTGCAATCAATATCTCTCATTAAATTTCTAAGATCAAATCGGTAATGTTCTCATTCAAGGAACATACAGTGTTACAGCCATGGCCATCTACAATTCCCTATATCAGTTTTGGAGCAATTCTAATTTGACAAAGCTGACAGTGTATAATTTTCCAAGTAAGTCATTGTCATCACTACCATCGCAAATAACGTTCGCAAACTCCTGAATCCTCCTGCAGCACCCGAAAGCATATCCGAGTAACCAGCGTCATCATTTCCTCTTATCTCACTTTGATGAACTTCTGCGTCATACCAAATAAAAGTAGTCTCTGTCTCCATCATCTGTAAACACATTTTCATTTTCTCGTCTAAGCCTTCATACATCAGCATCAATGATCGTCACCCATTCCAGCAGCAGCAAACTGATTACACTATTTTCGATGAGCAGCCTATTAGCACTCCGGTGTTTCTGTAAATACTGTGATCCTATCTCCTGCACCATCATCAATATACTTTTCATCATATTATCACGTCCTCGAAACTCTGCATCAACCCTGTCATCATCTTGTTTGTGTCGAGCACTGCCATAAACTTCCTCACCTTTCTTTCTTTTATCATTGTATGTATCACAAATGTGGCACATGATTATGTCGAACAGAGGCTTTTCCTTTATGCCAAGCATAAAATTTCCCAACGCCTCTCACCCGCTGTTAATGGTGCACTGCTAGGTGTGAAAGACTCTCTCCGCTCTATTCTCCATATGATGAAGTCCTCACTGTCCCGTGACGGTGATTTTGAAGCGCTGAGAGCTCTTATCCTGCCCTGGCTCCATCAAACATCAATTCCCCAGCAGCAACGGCAGACTGTCCTCATCAGGTCTTTGTTTTCTTCCCAGACAGAAGCTTCTGCAAGGTTATCAGCTGATTCTGACCATCATGCGCCCGTGCTCCATTCCTGTGCCAGTCATCAGCATAGCCTTTGTGCCTGCACAACGATAGTTTTTATAAAATGATGCCTCTACAGTTCTGGGAGTTTTATTCTCCTGTCGTAGTACGGTAGCAGCCCTTCTCTGTTATTGTGAAGGTAGAAGCGTACAGCCCTCGGCTTACTGGTTTTATCGTTTTCATCTTCGCTTTTACTTTACTCTTATATACCACGTATATAATCAAACATTTCTTCAATCTCTCAGAATCAAAGAGCTTTCTGTATATCCTTTTTGCACAGCTTAATCTGCTTATTTTCCTTAAAATTTCCTGATAAATATGGTATCTGTCGTTTTGAAACACCGCCTCGTCATCATAAGGCTCTTTTATCCAGCTGCCACCATCTCCATTTAAGATACGCCTGCCTCATTTCAGTCAGGGTTATATTTCTCTGTATCACAGCCCTCTTTTATTGTGAGATCCGCTGCTTCCATCCATGCCTGCAAAACACCACTTTCTCCACTAGAGCGCTGCGCCCTTCCTTTTCCTTCTCAGCATCCCAGCCCTTCATAAGATGGTAAGACTTCTTCATCTCCTTTTACCCATATGCTTATGCCCTCTGCCCTGCATCGAAAGCCATACCCATCCATTTCTCAAAAAGAACTCCGATTTCTTTTCCCATCAGATCTGCTCGCTTTCATCTTTTCACATCAAGGTCTTCTCTGATGTTATCCTCTACCAAGCTTTCTGGGCCATATCCACACGCCTCTGCACTTATGGTCTGTCCTGTAGAAGAGCTTAACATCTCGCAGATGCTCTGTATGAGTCCTGCAGTAACTGAATTGGCGATCTCTCTGCAAGATTAGTAGATATTAAGCCTATTTCTCCATGCTCATTTTTGTTCATCAAGTAGATAAACATGGGCTTGTTCCATCTCTGCCTCTACTGGTACACTCTTCTTTTCATACTCGACATTCCACTATATTGGTCTTATCAGTCCTTTCTCTCCTTTTATTCCCTATATTTAGAAGTATCCTCTCTTTTGAAAGAATATCATCAGCTCTCAAGTATGACTTTTAGTGTGTTCACTGGCAAGCTTTGCACACTTCTTCTGCATTTTCTTCTGCTAAGTCTTGAATGAAAATCTTTTTCTTTTTACAATAGCATTAGTCATACAGTTTTTTCATGTATCTCAACCAATAATAAAATAAACTGATGATTGAAGCAACCCTTCTTTTCTTTCTCTATCCAATTATAATTATACACTAACCATCATCTTCTGGCTCAGTTAATGCATTGTCTAAAACATATAAGGCTTCCAAACGTATTAACATATTATTCCAATCCATATATTTTCTTTTGTTTTGATATATCTTTGTTTACTTTATTCAAATATAATAGTCCTCCGACTAATCTACATGGCTTTTCATTATTGTATATCTCGTATGGCATATCCTTACAGCTGTTAATTTCTGCCACCAATTATCACTTTCTTTATCATCATTGCAAAAGTTCAAACTGCACTTTCATAGAACTTCTCGGCTCTGGTGTTTTCTAAGAACACAAAGAATAACCTCTTTATATCTATGTATTCTTAATTCATTTATTACTGAATCCATTA